>FWWL01000973.1_pt1 | contig 72563 bp, 65 predicted proteins | sample 2228331 | NCBI WGS metagenome assembly FWWL01 (sample SAMEA103939775, study PRJEB20133) | metagenome
TTTAAACTCCTGTACAGCATTACTCCCAGGATTCCTGTTACTAAAATCAAGAGATCATAGGCTATCATTATAGATAAGACAGCTATAAGTTTGAATCCACCTTCTGCTTGTCCAAGCGCAATCAATATTAGAAATAGAGAAACTGCAGCTATTGAAAAGCCGAAAATATCCTTAAAATACTTTTTACTTCTCTTTGCAGAGATAGTGAGAAGTACTAATCCCCCAAAGACCATAAAGAAAAGTTCACCGGGCATCAAAAAATCGAAGAGAAATTCTCCAGTTTGCACTAAGTGTGCGGATCCGAAAATCACTGGTAAAACCAAAGGAGTCCAAATAAGAATGAGCCCGAAGAGAGCCAAGGTTTTGTTAAGTTTCAAAGGCCTCACCTCTTTTCATACTTTAAATTATATCACTAAAAGCCTAAATTGATGTATAATTTTTTTCGGATAAATGCTTACAAATCTTTAAATTTCAAAGGAGTGAACTATTTTGAAAAAAGAAATGCGAAGGAAAGACAGACAACTGAGCGAAGATGAAGCATATCAGGTTTTGAAAAAGGGTGAATGGGGAGTACTGGCAACTTTTGACGGTGAATATCCGTACGGCGTGCCAGTAAACTATGTTTTTCACAACGGTTCAATATATTTTCACTGTGCAAAGGAAGGATACAAACTCGATAATATTGTGAAAAACCCAAACGTTTGTTTTACCGTAGTCACTAAATCTGAAGTTATTCCACAAGAACTCTCAACTAATTATGAGAGTGTCATAGTTTTTGGAAAAGCCTCAGTTGTTGGTAATGAAAATGAAAAAAGGGAAGCTCTGAATGCTTTGGGAAAAAGATTTTCAAAAGATTATCCGGAAAAAGTTAATCAAGAAATAGAAACTCTTTTCTCAGTTACAGAAATCGTAAAGATATCTATTGAGAACATTTCTGCAAAGGCGAGGACAAGAACATAAAATTAGACCTAATTTCTCAAAATATCAGGTTCAATCGTTGTTTTAGTTTTCTCGGACTTTTCTACAGTACATTATCTAATGTTGAAATTTCTTAAGTTCGCTAAAAATTAACAGGCAGGATAAAATTTGTGTGTGAGTATGGACGAAATTTATACGGAAATCTTAAACAAAAGTCCGAAGGTTATGCTTACCACAAAATCATTCTCCAATACGGTAAACCTGTTGACTAAATATTCTTAGATGTCGACGAAGCTTTTGAATATATGACAGATCTTCATAGAGAAAACGTAATAGGCAAGAAAGTTACTGAGATTTTACCAGGAATAGAACACGACGAATTTGATTGGAAATTATGGTAGAGTCGCTCTCGAAGGAATAACATTAAATTTTGACCAGTATTCAGAAGTATTGGATAGATAGTACCGGATCTTAGCTTTTATATGTTGAAATACAAGCGCTTTTGTTGAGAATTGATGACAAAATCGATGATTGCTTTGCTAGTTACAGAGATTTAACTAAAGAAAGAGTGGAAAATGAGAAATTTGAATACTCCAGTTTTCACGATGAACTTACAGGATTACACAACCGCCGTTATTTCTTTGAAGAAGTTGAACGCAAAAAAAAATGGTCGAGGCTATGCCATCAGTTTTATTTCTATCGATGTTGATGGTCTTAAGGTGATCAACGATGTTTTTGGACATAGCATCGGAGATTTGCTCTTAAAAACAGTGGCGAATGTTCTTAGAACATCTATATGAAGTGAAGATATCTTGGCGCGAGTTGGTGGAGATGAGCTTCTGGTAATGATTTTGAATTCTAATGATGAGATCGTCGAAAATGTTGTTCAAAGAAGAAAACTGAGTGTTGAAAACTATAACAGAGAAAATTTACAGACATATATTTGCCGTTTTCTATTGGATGCGCAACTGCATACAATTCAGGAGAGTTAGAGGAAACTTTAAAACTTTCAGACGAAAGGTTATACTCTGAAAACATCAAAAGAAAGCAAGAATACACTGACTTACTTCCTTAAAGATTTTAGTTAAATTAGAATTGAAAGATAATTTCTAAGTGTACATTCTAAGAGAAGGGAAAATCTGTTTGAAAAAGTAGAAGGCTTTTTAAATTTAATAGAAGAACAAAAGATGAATTTAAAAATTCTTATAAAATATCTCGATATAGGAAAATTAATACCAGAAGACATTTTACTAAAGTCCAATACTTTGAGCGAAGATGAAAAGAAGATAGTAATAAAACACTCAGAGTTCGGCTATCGTATGGCCATCCCATTTCCAAAGATTTCCCTATCGCTGATTTGATATTGAAACACCACGAAAGATGGGATGGAAAAGGTTATCCGCTTGAAATATCCGGTAACGAAATACCCTAGGAATAGTTAATAGAGAAGAAAGATAAGTAGTTCGATCCGGAGCTAGTTGAAATTTTTCTAAAAGTTTTGGATAGCAGTTGACAATTTTGCTAAAAAAGTGTACTATATCTACCAAAGGGGGCAAAACGCGTGAAAAAACAGAAAAACAACGTAAATTGCTCAATTTTAAACAAAATTCAATGGTGGTGGTACTACCCCAATTCGGTGGGGTAGTACTATTGTGCTACACTAACCGTACCGAATTGGGGCTCTCAAAACTTTGAGAGCCCCATTTTTTATACTTATTTCACAACTTTTCGAAAGGGGGATTTCTTATGAGGCTGAAAGTTGATTTAAGATTCGAGGAGGCTCCAAAGTATTGGTACAACGTTTTAGCTGATCTGCCTTTTAAACTCGATCCACCACTAAATCCTGTGACGAGAGAACTTGTAAAACCTGAAGAGCTACTTGCCATATTCCCAGAACCACTTATTGAGCAAGAACTATCTGATCGAAGAGAAATACCTATTCCTGAGCCTGTTCTTAAAGAGTACGCTGTCTTTAGGCCTACTCCACTTTACAGAGCAACGTTTTTAGAAGAATATCTGCAAACACCTGCGCGTATTTATTACAAATATGAGGGACTTAGTCCAACTGGTAGTCACAAAACAAACACTGCTATTCCACAAGCATATTACAACAAATTAGTGGGAACTAAAAGATTAGTTACAGAAACTGGTGCTGGTCAATGGGGAAGTGCATTAAGCTATGCTGGTGCAAAGTTTGGACTCAAAGTTGATGTGTTTATGGTTCGAGTAAGCTTCGAACAAAAACCTATGAGAAAATACATGATGAAACTCTTCGATGGGGAAGTTGTTCCAAGTCCAAGCAATAGAACGAACTTTGGTAACACACTTTTAAAAGAAAAAGGAGCGGTTTCTGGAAGTTTAGGAATAGCAATAAGCGAAGCTATTGAAACAGTTCTTTCGCTTCCAAATACTAAATACGCACTTGGAAGTGTTTTGAACCATGTTTTGTTACACCAGACAATTATCGGACTTGAGATTAGAAAACAGCTTGAAATGATAGGTGAAACCCCGGATGTTATTTTAGGTTGCCACGGAGGTGGCTCTAATTTTGGTGGTACCGTTTTACCATTCGTGCCTGATAAACTAAATGGTAAGGATATTCGATTTATTGCTTGTGAACCTGAAAGCTGTCCTTCACTTACAAAAGGTGTGTATGATTACGACTACGGCGACACAGCTGGGATGGCACCTCTATTGAAGATGTACACGCTTGGTAAAGATTTTGTGCCACCAGAGATTCATGCGGGAGGCTTAAGATATCATGGTTCAGCTCCAATAATTGCAAAACTTGTAAGCGAAAAAATTGTGGAAGCTATTGCATTAAGCCAGGAGGAAACTTTCAGTGCTGCAAAATTGTTTGCAAAAATAGAAGGAATAGTCCCAGCTCCGGAAAGTTCGCACGCGATTGCCGGTGCTATAAGGGAAGCTTTAAAGGCAAAAGAAGTTAAAGAACCTAAAGTAATAGTATTCACTCTGAGTGGTCATGGATTACTTGATATGAGTGCGTACGTTGATTAGCTAAATCTCAAATCTGCCTCGTTTAGAAAACACTCCCTTAGGCGTGTCAACTAAGGGAGTGTTCTCTATATTCTATTCATATCTTGACTCATTTTCATACACGAGTATAATAAGTATAACTTGTATAACAAAACATACAAAGTATACTACAAGAAAGGAGTGTGAAAAGTGTGGGAGATACATGTGGAGGAGTACCAAAAGGAATAAAGGTTTTTGGCATAGCTAAAGTTGGAGAAAAAGGGCAAGTAGTTATTCCAAAAGAAGCGAGAAAGATGTTTGATATCAAACCCGGAGATAATTTGCTCGTAGTTGGTAACGAAATAACTCGAACAGTTACTTTAATGAAGTTTGATGAAATAATGCAAATGACTCAAGAAATTTTGAATGCTAAGTTCTATGATGAAGGCGAAGATGAAAAGTAAGGAGATGGTAAAATGGTCTTCAAGTTTCTCAAAAAATATTGGCTTTTAATAGTGGTTACCGTTTCTTTGGTAGCAGTTCAAGCTATAACGAACCTTTGTTTACCTGACCTAACATCGAATATCGTGGACAAAGGTATAGCAAAGGGAGATACAAAGTATATTCTTCAGCTTGGAGTTAAGATGCTGTTATTTTCCGGAATAGGAATTTTAGCTTCGATTATTGCTAGCTACACCGCCGCTAATGTTTCTATGAAATACGGAAGAGATTTAAGAAACGCCGTCTTCAAAAAAATAGAAGATTTTTCTTTAGTAGAGTTAAGCAAGTTTTCACCCGCAACGTTACTAACAAGGACAACAAACGATGTTGTTCAAGTTCAACAAGCAACTGTTTTTATTCTTAGAATGGTTGTTATGGCACCTATTATGGCAGTTGGTGGAATATTAATGGCTGTTAACAAAGATCCAAAATTAACAGCGGTTCTCGGTGTTACATTGCCCGCGATGCTTGTTTTTATGTTTATAATAGTAAAAATCGTATCACCACTTTTTAAATCTCTTCAAGAAAAGATTGATAAGATAAACTTGGTGATGAGAGAAAGAGTTACAGGAATAAGAATTATTAGAGCTTTCGACAATGAAGAAAATGAAGTAAAAAGATTTACGCAAGTAAACGAAGATTTAACAAAAACTGCTTTGAAAGTTAATAGGATCGCAGCACTCATTTTTCCGGTTTTAACCATAGCTCTTAATTTCACCGTTATAGCAATCATATGGCTTGGAACAAAACAAGTAGATATTGGAAAAATCCAAGTTGGAACTATTATGGCTGTTATGCAATATGTTCTTCAGATAATGTTCTCGTTCATAATGCTTTCTGTTATCTTCATTTTCCTTCCAAGAGCATCAGTTTCGGCAAAAAGAATAGACGAAGTTTTAACCCTTGAACCTTCGATCGTTGTCAAAAGTGGTGCTGAAAAATTGGACAAGAACGAAAGTATCGAGATAGAATTTAGAAACGTAACTTTCTACTATCCCGGTGCTAAAGAGCCAGCATTGAAAGACGTAAGCTTTAAAATTCTTCCAGGAGAGATAGCTGCAATAGTCGGTCCAACTGGGTCAGGAAAAAGTACAATATTAAACCTTATAATGCGATTCTATGAACCAACGTCTGGAGAAATATTTATTAACGGTAAAAACATAAAAAATATCGATATAAAGCAACTTAGAGAACTTGTTGGATACGCAATACAGAAGCCTATCATTTTCACAGACACTATCTTTGAGAATGTACGTTTTAAAAGACCGTGGGTAACGGATAAAGATGTCAACTGGGCTTGTGATATTGCGCAGGTCAATGAATTTGCTGAAAAGATGCCCGAAAAGCTCCAGACAGTTTTAACAGAAGGTGGAACTAACCTATCTGGTGGTCAAAAACAAAGAATTAGCTTGGCAAGGGCGATAGCTGGAAGACCGAAGCTGTACCTCTTTGATGATACTTTCTCCGCTCTTGATTTCAAAACCGATGCAAGAATTAGGCTTAGACTCTTCAAAGAAATCAAATGTGCAACTGTTTTGATAGTCGCTCAGAGGGTATCTACTGTTCTAAATAGTGATAAAATTGTCGTTATAAAAGATGGTAAAGTAGATGGTATAGGAAATCACAAAGAACTTCTAAAAACATCGGAAACTTACAGAGAAATCGTCCACTCACAGATAGCAGAAGAGGAAGCGGGTGAGAGAAATGGCTAATAAAACAAACGAAAGAGGAGTTAGACAACAAAGACCTGGAGGTTTTGGTGGTCCAGTTTTTGCAAGAGGTGGAGAAAAACCTAAAGATTTTAGAAAAGCCTTCAGATTCTTGATGGGCTATCTGAAACCACATAGATTATCTATCTTAGTAATTCTTGCACTTTCAATAGTTTCTATTGTAATATCGATAAGAGCTCCGAAGATACTTGGTAAGGCACTTACAGAACTGTTTAGAGTACTAATGCTAAGACAGACTCCTTTAGGAAAGTTAGGATTGAAATCTGAAATAAACTACGAATATATTTTTCAGATACTGCTAACGGTTGGAATAATTTACGCAATTTCGGCACTTATCGATTACCTTTCGCAGTTCATAATGGCAGGTATAAGCCAGAAAGTTGTAAGAAAGATGAGAGAAGATATAAACCAGAAATTGAAAATGATGCCGATTAGAGAATACGATAGAAGACCACATGGTGAGTTTATCAGTAGGGTTACGAATGATATAGATCTTATCTCACAGACACTTCAACAAGGTCTATTGCAATTTATAACAGGCATTACTTTAATTCTTGGAACAATATATATGATGATTACAATAAATGTTTGGTTAACGCTTATAGCACTTTCAACAATACCACTTAGCGCAATTCTTACGATTGTTTTCGCTAAGAAATCACAAAAGTACTTTAGGGAGCAACAAAAACTACTTGGAATCCTAACTTCGCAAGCGGAAGAGGTTTATTCAGGGCTGCCGGCTGTTAAGGCATACAATAAAGAAGAGGATGAAATACAAGAATTTGAACAAACAAGTGAAAAATTAGCTCAAGTTGGTACAAAAGCTCAATTCATAACCGGTATAATTATGCCAGTTATGAACTTTATCGGAAACTTGGGGTATATTTTAGTTGCAGTTTTCGGTGCTATATTTGTGACGAAAGATATAATCAAAGTCGGAGACGTCCAAGCGTTTATACAGTACTCAAGACAATTAAACCAACCGATTCTTCAAATAGCAAACGTTGTTAACCTTATCCAATCAACGTTGGCAGCTTCGGAACGTGTGAACGAGATTTTAAATGAGACCGAAAAAGAAGCCCCGGACAAAAAGGATGCAATAGAGGTGGAAAAAGTCAAAGGAAAAGTTGATTTCGAAAACGTAAGATTTGGTTACTCCGAAGACAAAATACTTTTTGAAAATCTTTCTATAAATGTCAAACCAGGCCAAAAAATAGCCATAGTTGGTCCAACTGGAGCTGGAAAGACGACGCTTGTGAACCTGTTAATGAGATTTTATGATATACACGACGGAACTATAAGACTCGACGATATCGATATAAGGGATTACAAAAAGAGTAATTTGAGAAGAAAAATGGGAATGGTTCTTCAAGACGCTTGGGTTTTTAATGGAACAATCTATGATAACATACGATACGGAAAACTCGATGCCACCGAAGAAGAAGTTTATGTGGCTGCTAAAGAAGCCTATGCACATCACTTTATTGCGGCACTACCAGATGGATATAACACCGTTATAAACGAAGACGCGACGAATATTTCTCAAGGACAAAAGCAATTAATTACTATCGCAAGAGCTTTCTTGACTAAACCACAAATATTAATATTAGACGAGGCAACAAGTAATGTGGACACGTTAACAGAAAAGTACATTCAAAAAGCGACAGAGAAACTGATGAAAGATAAGACAAGCTACATAATTGCACATAGATTGTCGACTATTAGGGATGCTGACATTATATTCGTTATGAACGAAGGTAAAATTGTCGAGATTGGAACTCACAAAGAGCTTTTGGAAAAACGAGGATTTTACTTTGACCTATACAGAAGTCAGTTTATGGGTGCCTTAGTTGACGTTTAACTGTTTCCCCCGAACAAAAAGTTCGGGGTTTTTTTATTTTGTTATAAAAATTTAACGTTATGTTAATTTACAATGAATAGACTAAGTATAAAATTATATTACACTTAATCTAAACGGAGGTGATAGTATGGGTTTACCACTCATAGGAGAAAAGGTTCCATCATTTAAGGCGAAGACAACACATGGAGAAATTAACTTTCCAGAAGATTACAAAGGGAAATGGGTAGTTCTTTTTAGCCATCCAGCGGACTTCACACCTGTTTGTACAACTGAGTTTGTAGCTTTCCAAAAAAGGTATGAAGATTTCGAGAAGCTTAACACACAACTTATCGGGCTCAGCATCGACCAAGTATTTTCACACATCAAATGGGTACAGTGGATAAACGAAAACTTGGGGGTCGAAATTAAGTTCCCGGTTATTGCAGATGACAGAGGTCAAATTGCGGAAATGTTTGGAATGATTCACTCAGCAAAGGGAACAAACACTGTCAGGGCTGTCTTCATAATCGATCCAAACGGAGTTCTTAGAGCAGTTCTTTACTATCCACAGGAACTTGGTAGAAACATTGATGAGATCATAAGAATGATAAAGGGACTTCAAGTCAACGACCAATACAAAGTTGCTCTCCCAGCAAATTGGCCTAACAATGAGTTAATCGGAGATGAAGTAATAATTCCACCTGCACAAGACTGTGTTACAGCTGCACAAAGACTTAAAGAGTACAAAGGTTTCGACTGGTGGTTTGTACACAAGAAACTGTAATATAAGACAATAATTACTCTGAACGGGGCTAAATGCCCCGTTTTTTCGTTTTGTTTTATTAAGTTTTTTTGATATAATAAGAGTAACACCACAAAGAGGAGGCGATTTTATGAAAAAGTTTCTGGTTATGTTGTTAACAGTTCTTGTAGTATTTTCGGTATTCTCGCAAACATTAGTGCAGATTCAAAAGAGAGGGAAGCTTATTGTTGGAACTGAGCCAACATTTCCACCTTTTGAGTTTGTTGATGAAAAAAACCAGATTATAGGATTCGATATTGATATTGCGCAAGAATTGGCTAAAAGGCTTAATGTAAAACTCGAGATAGTAAGCTTACCTTTTGATAGTCTTATACCAGCTTTACAACAAGGAAAGATTGATTTAATAATAGCTGGTATGACAATCACAGAAGAAAGAAGCAAAGTTGTCGATTTCTCAAAACCGTACTTTAATGCCAACCAAGCTATCGTTGTACGCAAAGCATCTGGATTTTTACCAAAAACATTTGAAGACCTCGTAGGGAAAAAAGTTGCAGTTCAGTTAGGTACAACAGGAGATTTAGTGGTTTCTGAAATTTCGGGAATTAACGTTGTAAGATTCCAGAAATTTACTGATGCATTTTTGGAACTCCAAAATGGTAGAGTCGATGCGGTTGTTTTGGATGAAGCTCCAGCAAAATCGTATGTGAACAAATTTTCAAAAATTCTGACACTTTCAACAGTAATTGACACCGGTGAAACTTATGGAATTGCAGTAAGGAAAGGAAACAAAGAGCTTCTCAACTTCGTAAACCAAACACTTGATATATTAAAATCCAACAAAACGTACGATAAATTGCTTTCTAAATGGTTTGAATAATAGAAAGTTAGACCGCGAACAGCGGTCTAACTTTGTATTTAAAACGCGGGGAGGGAACATAAGTGGAAGCACTAAACACGCTTTTTTCTAACTTTGGTTATTTGCTTCTCGGAGCTTGGGAAACTTTAAAGTTAACCGCAGCATCCGTCGGTATAGGTGTTCTAATAGGAACTTTGATCGGAATGGGAAGATTGTCGAAAATGAAGCCTGTTAATATGTTGAGTACGGCTTACGTTGAGTTCATAAGAGGAACACCACTTTTAGTTCAGATATCTATAGTTTACTTTGGATTGCCACAACTTGGCATACAGCTTTCACCATATCCTGCTGCCATTACTGCACTTGCTATTAACAGTGGTGCTTACGTTGCGGAAATTGTTAGAGCTGGTATACAATCAATTTCAAAGGGACAGTACGAAGCAGCACGGTCCTTAGGTTTGACACATTGGCAATCCATGAGATACATCATACTTCCTCAGGCTTTCAGAAATATACTTCCTGCTCTCGGTAACGAGTTTATAACTCTTACTAAAGATAGTTCACTTGCTTCAGTTATCGGTGTTTCCGAACTTATGAGAAGTGGGCAATTCATTATTTCAAGAACTTTTCAAACGTTTTCAATATACATTGGTGTTGCTTTCGTGTACTTTGTAATGACAATAGTTATATCACGCTTAGTGAGATACACTGAAAAGAGACTTTCAACTGGACATGTAAGTATATGAGGTGATCTCTATGAAAAATGAAAAAACAACGGTTAACCAAGAAGAATTGATAAAAGTAGTGGACTTAAAGAAAAGATTTGGGCATCTTGAGGTTTTGAAAGGTCTAAATCTTTCCGTAAAACGTGGTGAAGCGATTGTTATAATAGGTCCGAGTGGTGGTGGAAAAAGTACACTGTTGAGATGTATCAACAGGTTAGAAGATTATCAGGAAGGTGAAATATATTTGGAAGGTAAAAATATAAAAGAAATAGATATAAACATTCTAAGAACAAGAATTGGGATGGTTTTTCAACAGTTTAATCTTTTTCCGCATATGAGTGTTCTTGAAAACCTTATTTTAGCTCCAATCAAGGTGAAGAATATTTCCAAGGAGGAGGCAATAGAAAAAGCAAAGAGACTTCTTGAAAGAGTTGGACTACTCGATAAAATAGATGCTTATCCGGAAATGCTCTCTGGTGGACAGAAACAAAGGGTAGCTATTGCCCGTGCACTTATGATGGATCCAGAAGTTATGCTGTTTGATGAACCAACTTCAGCTCTTGATCCAGAACTTGTCGGTGAAGTTCTCGACACAATGAAAGAACTTGCTCGAAGTGGTATGACAATGCTTGTTGTGACACATGAAATGGGCTTTGCACGTGATGTTGCTGATAGAATAGTCTTTATAAGCAACGGTGTAATAGAAGAAGAAGGAACCCCTGAAGAGATTTTGAAATCTCCGAAAAAACAGAGAACACAAGAATTTTTAAGAAGAATTCTCTAATTTAAAAAAATTGCGCTATAAGTCTAAACAAAAGCTTTCCGAAATTTTTCGGAAAGCTTTTGTTTAACTTTTCTTAAAATGTTGTAGAATAGTGAATATTTAGCATTATCTGAAATTATTACAAAATAAGTGGCATTTTCTACGTCACACAATACTTTACAACTTCGTACAACAGTGCTAAAATTATAACAAATCTTAATAACGTGGGGGTGAGTGTATGGATTTAAGAAAACTAAAAGAATGGTTGCAGGAAGAACGAACCATACAAGAACTAAAAAACATGGCAAAACAACTTGATTTGCCTGTGAAAAAGCAGATGAAAAAACAAGAGGTAAGAAAACTTATTGAAAGGTATATTGAAAGAGCCGAAATAGCAGTCAGAAGTGATGTAAGTTCTAGCCTTCCGTCATCAGGAACTTTTCAGGAAGTTAAGGAACAACCTAAAAAAGAAGATATCTCCCTTCCCCAGACCTACCAAAAAGATAAGCTTGTTATGATGCCAATAAATCCGTACTGGTACTACTTGTATTGGGATTTCTCTCCATCAAATTCCACTTTTGTACAAACAATCGGTCGAATAGTTCTTAGAGTTTACGATGTAACATTTATTGAATTTGATGGTACGAACGCTCATAGAACCTTTGAAATTCCACTTTCCCACGGCGTTAGGAACTACTATATAAACCTTCCAATGCCCGGAGCACACTATCTTGCGGAAATTGGATATTATGATGAATCAGGACAATATAGAAGTTTACTTAGATCCAATCTTTGCAGAGGACTTGTCAATTCTCCAAGTCAATCAACAAGAGAAAGATGGCTTGATTTAAGAAAACACAGAAGAATTGTTGTACCATCTGTTGGAATGCTAACCCAGATCGTTGAAAGGGTTCCGGGTTCTGTTCAGGGGATTGAGAGTTTGTTTCGGATCAGTAGCGTATCTTCTGGCAATTTGTGGTTCACTTCATTCATTAGTGGGAAGGGGATATAAGTATGCCACGTGGACAAATAATGTTAGTTCTTCATGCACATCTTCCGTACGTCCATCACCCAGAATATCAGTTCTTCTTGGAAGAGCATTGGTTGTTTGAAGCGATTACAGAAACATATATTCCAATTCTTAGAATGTTTAGAAATTTGGAAAAAGATAAGGTTCCATTTAAGTTGACAATGTCATTAACGCCATCATTGTTGGAAATGTTGACTAACGAAAATCTTCAAGATAAGTACGAACAAAGATTAGAAAAACTAATTGAGCTCTCAAAGAAAGAAGTTATCCGAACACAAAGTGAAAATCCGATAAAACATAAGACAGCAAAGTTCTATCTTAAAGAATTTGAAGAAGCCTTACATTTGTTTAGAGATGTCTATGAAAAAAACATCATAAACGGTTTCAAAGAATACATGGAGAAAGGTAACCTTGACATAATTACTTGTAATGCAACACATGGATTTCTTCCTTTTATGGAACAGTATCCGCAGGCAATTAGAGCACAGTTAGAGTACGGAGTTAAGACTTACGAAAGGCATCTTGGAAGACCACCACGTGGCATTTGGCTTGCAGAATGTGCATACTTCCCAGGATTAGATGCATACTTAGCTGAGTATGGAATCGAGTACTTCTTTGTTGATTCACATGCTCTTTGGTATGGAGACGAGAGGCCAAGGTACGGGGTTTATAGACCTGTGGTGACACCTAATAATGTATTTGTTTTCGCAAGAGACCCAGAAAGTAGTGAACAAGTCTGGAGTGCTCAGGTTGGTTATCCTGGAGACTCAAGATATAGAGAATTCTACAGAGATATCGGTTTTGACAGAGAATTTGAGTATATAAAACTTTACATCGATCCAAGTGGAGTTAGAATGAATACTGGAATCAAATATCATAAGATCACATCGAAAAGTGTTCCACTTGATGGAAAAGATTATTACAACGTTGATGAGGCTTATCAAGCTGCAAGTGAACATGCTCAAGATTTTCTGAGAAAAAAAGAAATGCAAAGCGAATACTTAATTAATCTTTTTGAGGGTGTTGAACCTGTCATAGTTGCTCCGTTTGATGCTGAACTTTTTGGTCATTGGTGGTTTGAAGGGCCTAAATTCCTTGAATACTTCTTTAGAAAAGCCGCTTCAAGCACAAAGGTTAGAACAACAAAAGCTTGTGATGTTGTAGATTGGATAGAAAAAGTTCAGATCCTTACACCAGCTGCATCAAGTTGGGGTGCAAATGGTTATTACGAAGTCTGGCTTAACGGTACAAATGATTGGATTTACAGGCATCTCCACGAAATGGTCGAAAGAATGACTGACGTTGCTAAAAAATACTCAACGGAAACTGACCCAGCCAAGGTCAGGACTTTAAACCAAATGGCCCGTGAAATACTACTTGCTCAGTCAAGTGATTGGGCATTTATTATGACAACTCAGACAAGTGTTGAATACGCTGTTAACAGAACTAAAACACACGTGAAAAGATTTTTGGACCTTAACGAAATGTTGATAAATGATAGGATAGATCTTTCCAAATTGGAGGAAATTGAAAGATACGACCCAATATTCCCAGACATTGATTTTAGAGTTTACTTGAAAACATAATCTTTACATTATCTTAACAGGAGAAATTGTATACATATCTAATTTTCATATGCTATAATAGAGCTGTAGATGTCCTACAGCTCTATTTTCTTTAAAGTTTGTGAAAATGATAACAATTACACCACATTTTGAGAGGAGGTCAGGAACGTGCTTGGAAAATATTTCGAGATAAGATGGCACGGCCGAGCAGGTCAAGGTGCAAAAAGTGCATCCCAAATGTTAGCGGAAGCTGCACTTGACATGGGAAAGTACATTCAAGCTTTTCCAGAGTACGGAGCGGAAAGAACAGGTGCTCCTATGAAAGCCTTCAACAGAATTTCAGATGAACCGATTTTAGTTCACAACAACGTTGAAAACCCAGATGTTGTCGTTGTTGTCGATGATACCTTGCTTGGAAACCAAGATATAGTAGCAGGAACAAATGAAAACACTATACTCATAGTTAATACTACAAGGACATGTGAATGGGTAAGAGAAAAGACAGGATTTAAAGGTAAGATCTGTGTTGTTAAAGCTACAGATATAGCTCTTGAAGAAATTGGAAGAGGTACGCCAAACACAGTTATGCTCGGAACAATAGCAAGAGTCACAGGTGTTGTTACACTTGAAGCACTTGAAGAAAAAATTAAAAAGATGTTCTTAAAGAAATTTGGTGAAGAAGTTGTTAACAAAAACTTCAAAGCTCTTCGCAGAGGTTACGAGGAGGTGACCTGCAGTGCCTGAACTCAAGGGATGGAAAGAATTACCAATTGGTGGTCTCGTTACAGAACCCGGAACAGCTAAAGCTACCAACACTGGTTCTTGGAGAGTTCTCAGACCTATTTACCAACCTGAAAATTGTATCCATTGTATGCAATGCTGGTTGTACTGTCCTGATCAAGCGATCGTTGTTGAAATTGTTGATGGAAAGCCAAAGATGAGAGGTTACAACTATTTCTACTGTAAAGGTTGCGGACTTTGTGCAAATGTTTGTCCAAAGAGTATCGATCCGAAAACAAAACAACCAGCTCCAGAAGAAAAACGTGCAATAGTAATGAAACCAGAAACGGAATTCAAGGATTAAGGAGGTGTTCAACGTGGCTGTTCAAACAAAACAAGCAATTACAGGTGCTGAAGCTATAGCTTACGCAATGAAACAAATAAATCCAGATGTTGTTGCAGCGTATCCTATCACTCCTCAGACACCTGTTGTCGAATATTTTGCTAAATATGTTGCTGATGGTGTTGTTGATACAGAGATGATACCAGTTGAAAGTGAACACAGTGCTATGAGTGCTGTGGTTGGTGCTGCGGCAGCAGGTGCAAGAGCAATGACAGCAACAGCAGCAGTTGGTCTTGCACTAATGCATGAAGTTGTCTTCATTGCAGCATCTTTGAGACTTCCAATCGTTATGGCAGTTGCAAATAGAGCCCTTTCAGGCCCAATCAACATTCACTGTGACCACAGTGATGCTATGGCTGAAAGAGACTCCGGATGGATACAACTTTGGGCGGAAAATTCACAAGAAGCGTATGACTTTACATTGATGGCTTTCAAAATAGCAGAACATCCTGATGTCAGACTCCCAGTTATGGTTAACTTCGATGGATTCATAATTTCACATGCTGTTGAAGTAGTTGAAATACTTGACGATGAGACAGCTAAGAATTTTGTTGGAAAACCAGTTGAAATGTATCCACTTTTGGATGCAAACAAACCAGTTACTTACGGTTCACTTGACCTTTACGACTACTATTTTGAACACAAAAGAAGCCAAATTGAAGCTATGAAGCACGTTCCAAGAGTCTTCAAAGAAGTTGCAGAAGAATTCTACAAAATTACAGGTAGAAAATATGACTTGGTCGAAAATTATATGGTCGATGACGCTGATTATGTTATTATCGCTCTTGGTTCAACCGCAGGTACCATTAAATTTACAGTAAACGAACTCAGAGCACAAGGAAAAAAGGTTGGGCTGTTGAAACCATGGGTCTTCAGACCTTTCGTAAAAGAACCGTTCCAAAGATTACTTAACGCTAAAAAAGGTGTAGTCGTTTTAGACAGAGCAGCATCATTTGGTGCAGAAGCCCCACTATATGCAGAAATAAAATCTTCACTTTACGAAGTAGCTGTAAAACCACAAATTGGAAGCTACGTCTACGGTCTCGGTGGTAGAGACATTACACCAGATCATATTAAACAAGCTTTCAACGATGCTTTCAATGGCTTGTTGATCGCTGATGAACAAAAATATCTTGGATTAAGAGAATAAGGAGGTGTAATTGATGCCTTTGAATGCAATAGAACTCGCTAAGTTGTTCCACGACAAAAATCCTGGTATTACACAAGGTCACAGAATGTGTCCAGGTTGTGCTGCTCCAAACGTTGTTAAATTTGCTTTGATGACCGCGATAGCAAAAGGATATCAACCAGTTGTCGGTCTTGCAACCGGATGTTTAGAAGTTTCAACAACAATATACCCATACTCAGCTTGGAATGTTCCATACATCCACAACGCATTTGAAAACGTTGCAGCAACAGTAAGTGGTGTTGAAAAAGCCTACCAAGCACTTGCCAAAAGAGGAAGAATAGTTGAGCCCGCCAAAAAATACGCATTCTTTGCCTTTGCTGGAGATGGTGGAACATACGATATAGGTCTTCAATCACTCTCTGGTGCAGTTGAAAGAGGACACAAATTTATATACATACTTTATGACAACGAAGGTTATATGAATACTGGTAACCAAAGATCTGGTTCAACACCTCCAGGTTCAGATACAACAACAGCTCCTCTTGGAAAAGCTTCCGCTGGGAAATTACAACTTAAGAAGAATATTGTTGAAATTATGGCAGCACATGAAAACGTATACGTAGCAACAGTTTCAACATCAGAACCTGTTGATTTTATGAAAAAAATCGAAAAAGCTCTTGAATTTGATGGTCCATCTTTCATCGCAGCCTTCTCTCCATGTGTTAGATTCTGGAGAGTTCCTGACTCAGCAGCAGTTGATATAAGCAAACTTGCTATTGAAACTGGATACTGGCCACTTTACGAAGTCGAAAGAGGAGTTTACAGGGTTACAAAGAAGATAACCAATTTCAAACCCGTTGAGGAATACATAAAAGGACAAGGAAGATTCAGACAACTCCTTGCTAAACCAGAAGCAAAAGAAATCATTGAAGAACTTCAAGAGTACGTTAATACGAGATACCAAAGATTACTCGCTCTTGAAGAAGTAACAAAGGACAAGCCTATCAGAGTTAGAGTTGCTCCAAAAACAGATGTCCAAACAGACGAACACGCTCAATAAACAACTTTAAACTAAAAAAATCAGAACCCGGAGATTTTCTCTCCGGGTTTTATTTTTAGAGTTTTGAAAGCAGTTCTAAAATGGACTTTTGTGGTATAATATATAAAAACAGTCTCTAAAATGTTTGTAGCGTAAGGAGGGTGTAGAGATGAAGGAGTATCAACCGCAAAACATTGAACCAAAGTGGCAAAAGGTTTGGGAAGAAAATGGGGTATTCAAAACACCACAAAGAAGTGAGAACCCCAAGTATTACGCACTTGTTATGTTCCCATATCCATCGGGAACTGTCCATGTTGGTCACGTTAAGAACTATGTTATTGGCGACATTGTTGCAAGATACAAGAGGATGCAAGGCTATAACGTATTGCATCCATTTGGGTACGATGCATTCGGACTTCCAGCAGAAAATGCAGCTATAGCTAATAAGATTCATCCAAAAACCTGGACATTAAATAACATTAAAACGATTAGAGAACAAATTAAGAAGATGGGAATTTCCTATGATTGGGATAGAGAAGTAATTACTTGTACAGAAGATTACTATAAATGGACTCAATGGATCTTCTTGCAACTTTATAAAGCCGGTCTTGCTTACAAAAAACCGGGTGCGGTTAATTGGTGTCCAAGTTGTCAAACGGTTCTTGCAAATGAGCAGGTTAAGGATGGAAAGTGTGAAAGATGTGGTACAACTGTAACAATGAAGCATCTTGAACAATGGTATTTCAAAATAACCGATTACGCTGAAAAACTTCTTGAAGGTTTAGATAGGCTCGAAGGTTGGCCAGAACACGTTAAGACGATGCAAAGAAATTGGATAGGTAAAAGCACCGGTGCTTTAATTAAGTTCCCAGTCGTTGGTAAGGATCTAAGTATAGAAATCTTTACAACAAGACCTGACACAGTATTCGGAGTTACTTTTATCGCTTTGGCACCGGAATCACCACTCGTCAATGAGATAGTGACTGATGAGAAAAAAGAGGAAGTACAACAATTTATTTCAAGAATGGCTTTAGAAGACAGATTTAAACGTACAAGTTTAGAAGCAAAAAAAGAAGGAGTTTACACCGGAAGGAATGCAATTAACCCGCTTACCGGTGAAGAGATTCCAATTTACGTTGCTAACTACGTGCTGTATGAGTATGGAACGGGGGCTATAATGGCAGTCCCGGCTCACGACCAAAGGGATTACGATTTTGCAAAAGTTTACAACATACCAATAAAGGTTGTTATAAAACCTGTTGAAGGTGAATTACCAACCGATAGAGCATTTGAAGACATTGGAATTATGGTTAATAGCGGTCAATTTGATGGTTTACCTTCAGATAAAGGTATAGAATCTGTCATAAGATACATTGAAGAAAAAGGAATAGGGAAACGGAGTGTACAGTACAAGCTTAGAGACTGGTTGATTTCACGGCAGAGATACTGGGGTGCACCAATTCCAATTATTTACTGTGAAAAATGTGGTATTGTTCCAGTACCTGAAGACCAACTTCCTGTTAAATTGCCTGAAAGTGTAGAATTCTTACCAACAGGACAGTCACCGTTAACGTACAGCGAAGAATTCAAACATACAACCTGTCCAAAATGTGGAGGACATGCTCATAGAGAAGTTGAAACGATGGATACGTTCGTTGATAGTTCTTGGTATTTCTTGAGGTACGTTAATCCAAAGATGGATGATAAACCGTTTGACAGTGAAGACGTGAATTACTGGCTCCCTGTTGATCAGTACATCGGTGGCGTTGAACACGCTGTTCTGCACCTCTTGTATTCAAGATTTATAACCAAGGTTCTCAAAGACCTTGGATACATAAGCTTTGATGAGCCTTTCACGAACTTGTTCACACAAGGTATGATCTACAAAGATGGTGCAAAGATGAGTAAATCGAAAGGTAACGTTGTTTCTCCAGATGAAATGATCGAAAAATACGGTACTGATACTTTGAGAACGTACATTCTTTTCATGGCTCCACCAGAGAAAGATGCAGAATGGAACGATGCTGGAATTGAAGGAGTTCAGAGATTCTTGAAGAGACTTTGGAGCAACTTCTACACTATGTTAGACATTGTAAACGATGGTCAAAAACTTGAAGAAAGAGATTTAACTAAGGAAGAAAAAGATATTAGGAGAATTCTGAACAGAATGATTAAGAAAATAAAGAGCGATATCGAAGGTGGATTTAAATTCAATACTGCTATCGCAGGTTTAATGGAATTTAACAACGCTCTAAGTGATTACATTGCTCAAGCAAAGACGTACAATAAGACTCTCCTATTGGAAATTTTGGAAAAAATTGCTTTGATTCTTTCACCATTTGCACCTCATATGGCTGAAGAAATGTGGCAAGACCTTGGAAAGGAGGGACTCATAATAGATCAACCATGGCCAGAAGTTGATGAAAGTGCACTTATTGAGGAAGAAAAAACTATAGTAATACAAATCAACGGTAAGGTTAGAGGAAAGATAAACGTTAAAGCAGATGAATTGGAAGAAAATGTTAAAAAACTTGCTTTAGAAAACGTTTCTAAACTAACAGAAGGTAAACAAATTGTAAACGTGATATACGTTCCAAATAAACTCGTGAACATCGTTATAAATTAATTTCCTAACCAGAAAAACAAGTCTGCGAAAGGGGGTGTAAAACACGAGAAGCATAAATTGTTGTTTCTCGTGTAAGGTTTTATGAAAAAAACGATACGAATTTCTTTGGTATTAATTGTTCTGCTTTTGTCCAGCTACCTATTTTCACAAACTGACATCGTTGCGTACGTTAACGGTGAACCTATAACCAAACAAGATTGGGACAGAGAAGCAAATGTGATTAAATTGCTTCTTGATATCAAAAACTCTAACGAAACATTCTACAACATATTAACCAATAGTGAAGAAGGTTTAAAACTTATTGACAGATACAGACTGGAAGTTTTGAATTCGTACATAAAGAAAGTGGTGTTCATACAATTTGCTAAGAACTTAGGTATAAAATTTGACGATTCTGAGATCAGAAAATTTGTCGATGAACAGATTCAGCAAGTTTTGAAGAGTTCTAATGTTACCATAGAGCAATTCGAGAAATTCTTGGTTGATGCTGGTCACGGAACGCTCCAAGAATACAAAGAGAGGTTGTATTTCCAAAGATACTACGCACTAGCAATGGCCGAAGTTTACAACTTATATGTTTCAAAAATCCAGATAAGTGAAGATGAACTAAGAAAATATTATGAAAGCGTTAAACAAACACTTACCGCACCAACACAGTATGAATTGTACGTTTTTGAGGTTCAGAACAAAAACACAGCGCAAAAAATATTTTTAGATTTGTCAAATAACGAACCTGAAGAAAAAGTTGAAAAAATTTACGGTTTGAAAGATACTTACTTGGGATACGTAAATGAAAAAGACGTTACAAAACTACCGTTAAGTGTTTGGATGTACGTTGTAGGTGCTTCGAAAAACAAAGTACTCCAGCCAATTCAAGTTGGTACTAATTACTATGTGATAAAAGTGAAGAATGTCGTTGTTGGTGGAACTCCAACATACGAATCAGTAAAAGACAAGCTAAAAACAGATCTGTACAACAAAAAAGTAACCGAAGTTAAAGACAAAATTGTTGTAGACTTTGATGAGTTTGTAAAAAAGAGTAAAATTGAGTTAGTTTATAAACAACCAAAATAAAACTCGAGAAAGGAGGGGTAAACATCTATATTTCCACTACATTGATGGAAATATAGATGTGCCAAGATATGAAGTTGAAAACGTTGACTTTAGAATGGACAGGAGAACTTCTTATACTCATTGACCAAAGGAAACTTCCTTTTGAAGAAGTTTCTGTCACATGTGCAAATTACAAATCCGTTGGGCTTGCAATCAAAGATATGATAGTTAGAGGCGCACCAGCCATAGGTGCAGTAGCTGCTTTTGGATATGTTTTGGGAGCTAAAGAAGTTATTAAAAAAGTCTCAAGCTTTGAACAATTTAGTGCACAAATGAAATCTGTTAAAGAGTATTTGGCAAAGACAAGACCAACCGCTGTGAACCTTTTCTGGGCTCTCGAAAGAATGGAAAAAACTTTGAAAGATCACGGGCGGCTTGAAGGAGTTTTGAAGGTACTCGAAGAAGGGGCACTTAAGATCGCTTTTGAAGATATTGAAATAAATAAAAAGATTGGATATCACGGTGCACAGCTACTGAAAGATGGAGACACTGTTCTTACACATTGTAATGCCGGTGCTCTTGCAACAGTAGACTATGGAACTGCACTTGGTGTCTTGAGAGCAGCTAAAGAGCAAGGGAAAAGTATAAAAGTTTACGCTGATGAAACAAGACCATATTTACAAGGTGCAAGACTGACAGCTTGGGAACTGATGCGAGATGGTTTTGACGTTACCCTTATAAGCGACAATATGGCTGGTTGGGTTATGAAACTTGGACGGATAAATGCAGTAATCGTTGGAGCGGATAGAATAGCCGCAAATGGAGACGTTGCAAACAAAATCGGAACGTACATGGTGGCAGTTTTGGCGAAAAGACACGGAATACCATTCTACGTTGCAGCACCAACTAGCACGATTGATCTTTCGACACCGACTGGTAAAGATATACCTATAGAAGAAAGGTCACATGAAGAAGTTTTAACATGCGATGGTAAAAGAATAGCACCGAATAATGTAAACGTTTTTAATCCTGCGTTTGATGTCACAGATGCGGAACTTGTCACAGCTATCATAACAGAAAAAGGCGTTGTGTATCCACCATATGAAGAAAATCTCAAGAAACTATTTGAGGAGGAAAAGAAATGATAGACCTTAAAAGGCTTAGAAGAGAGCCTGAAATCTTTTACGATGCTTTAAGAAAAAGAAATTACGAAACTGAAATAGTTGATAAAATATTGGAACTTGATAAGGAATGGAGAAAATATCTTCAGATAGTGAATGAACTTAAAGCAAAGAGAAATGAACTTTCAAAACTTGTTGCTAAAGCAAAGGCAAGTAAGAACGATGAAGAAGCACAAAAACTGATTGAAGAAAGCAAAACAATTGGTGCAGAAATTGAAAAATATGAAAAGCTTGAAAAAGAATTGGAAGATCAGATGTACAACCTCGCGTTGTACATTCCTAATTTACCGAGTGAAACTACCCCTGTTGGGAAAGACGAAACAGAGAACGTTGAAATCCGAAGATGGGGTGAACCCAAAAGGTTCGATTTTGAACCTAAGGCTCACTGGGATTTGGGAGTCGAAAGTGGATGGCTTGATTTCGAAAGAGGTGCAAAGCTTGGTGGTTCGAGATTTACCGTAATGTTTAGTTGGGTGGCTAAACTTGAAAGAGCTATAGCAAACTTTATGTTGGATTTTCACACTAAGAATGGTTATATCGAAGTTAACGTTCCACATTTAGTTAGAAGAGAAACTATAACCGCAACGGGTCAGCTTCCAAAGTTTGAAGAAGAATTGTACCACTGTGAAAAAGATGATTTGTTCCTAATTCCTACTGCGGAGGTTTCTTTGGTTGCGTTGCACATAGATGATGTTCTGGAAGAAGGACGACTTCCTTTGAAATATACCGCATTTACACCATGTTATAGAAGAGAAGCTGGAAGCTATGGAAAAGATGTTAGGGGTCTCATAAGGCAGCACCAATTTGAAAAAGTTGAGCTTGTGTGGTTCACAGCACCAGATAAGTCTTGGGAAGCTCATGAACAATTGACAAAGGATGCTGAATCGATACTCCAAGTGCTTGGTTTACCGTACAGAGTTGTAGCTCTTTGTACCGGTGACTTAGGTTTTGCTGCAGCAAAAACATACGATTTGGAAGTCTGGCTACCGTCTTATAACGCATACAAAGAAATCTCTTCATGTAGCAACGTCACTGATTTCCAAGCAAGAAGAGGAAATATTAGGTACAGAAAAAAGGACGGAAAATTGGAATACGTCCATACTTTGAACGGTTCAGGACTGGCTATAGGCAGAACTTTGGTTGCTATAATTGAAAATTACCAGAACGAAGATGGTTCGATCACAGTTCCAGAAGTTTTAAGACCGTATGTAGGTGTAGATGTAATTCCAGGGAAATAACTTTATGATCGTTTGAGAGGAGGAAAAACGCAAAACTTGCGTTTATTTTGAAAACTATGGACAAAATCAGTATCGAAAGACTTAGAAATATGAATTATAAAGAGCTCGAGGAGTTTTCAGAAAAAATAAGACAATATATGATCTCTGTCATTTCAAAAAATGGAGGTCATTTAGCTTCAAATCTTGGAGTAGTTGAACTGACTTTAGCACTTTACCGTATTTTTAATCCGTATGAAGATTACATAATTTGGGATACGGGACATCAAACCTATGTTCATAAGTTGTTAACGGATCGTTGGGAACAATTTCCAACGATCCGTACCTTTGGTGGACTAAGTGGATTTACTAACATTTTCGAACATTACGTTGATAGATTTGGAGCTGGGCATGTAGGAACTTCAATAGCAGCCGCATTAGGAATAGAAAAAGCTTTAAAACTTTCCGGTAAAAAAGCCAACGTAGTTGTAATTATAGGCGATGGTGCGCTAACAAGTGGAGAAGCTCTTGAAAGCTTAAATCAAGTGCACAGTCAAAATTCTAAGATAAAGATCATTTTGAACTCAAATGGAATGAGCATTGCTCCGAATGTTGGCGGAATATCAAATATTCTGAACTCTCTTAGAACAAGTAGAGTTTATTTAAAGCTGAAAGAAACGGTTAAGAATGGTTTAGACCAATATACAGAATTAGAACTGAGAAAGATCAGAGAATCGATCAAAGGAGCACTTATCGGTGAAGACATATTTGAAGCTTTGGGGCTGAAACATTTTGGACCTGTTGATGGACACGATATACCTTTTTTGGAAAAAGCTTTGAAAATGATAAAAGATTATCCGTATCCTGCGGTATTAACCGTATTCACAATTAAAGGTAAAGGCTTTTATCATTCTGAAGATAATCCTGTAAAGTTTCACAGTGCTGAAAAATTCGATCCGGACACTGGTATTTTTGATAAAACACAAAATTCCGTAAGTTATAGTGAAGTTTTCGGTAAAACACTTGTTGAACTGGGAAAAATCAACAACAAAATAATTGTTTTAACTGCTGCAATGCCTGATGGTACGGGAACAATTTACTTTCAAAAACAATTTCCAGATAGATTTGTAGATCTTGGTATAACCGAGCAATCGGTTGTAACCTATGCTGGTGGTCTTGCAACGTTAGGGTACAAACCTGTTGTAGCAATTTATTCAACATTTCTACAAAGAGCTTACGACCAAATAATTCATGATATCGCACTTCAAAATCTCGATGTGTTTTTTGCGATAGACCGTGCTGGGTTAGTAGGTACAGATGGACCAACTCATCACGGGGTATTTGATATAGCATATCTGCGCAGTATTCCAAATATGAAAATTTTAACTCCTATTGATGTACAGGATTTAGCTAATATACTTTACAACTGTGTTGGAAAAATAAGTGGTCCCGTCGCTTGTAGATATCCAAGGGAATATGAAGTTGGTAATTTTGACGAAATTTATGGTAAAATAGAAGAGGTTGATCCGTTCAGATGGCTCATTTTAAATAGAGGAGAAAAGGTATCGTTATTAGCCGTTGGGACTCTTGCAAAAAAATACATTGATATCTGCAAAAGAAACAACTGGACACTCGTTGCGGTTCGTTCTGTAAAACCGTTAGACTTAGAGACACTGGATGAGTCAACTAAGAATTCTGTTGTGGTTGCTACCGCTGAAGATGGTGTAATAGCTGGTGGGTTTGGAGAGGCAGTATATAAGTATGTGCAAGGGAAAAAGATTATAAATTTTGGAATAGAAGATACCTTTGTACCACATGGCAAAAGAGACGAAATAATGAAGATTGTAAAACTTGATCCGGATAGTGTTGAAACAATTTTAAAAGAATTTCTGTTCAAGGAGGTTGAAAAAGTATGAAATTTCAAAATGAATTTGGAGAAATTGAAGTAAGTGTAAATGCAATAAGAAAATTGGTCTACTTAGCTGTAATGGAAACGTACGGACCGATAAGCATTGGTTCAGATAACTGGTTTTCAAGATGGTTTTTATCTAACGAAGGAAAGATCAAAGTTGAGGAAGACGAATATGGACATCTAACTATTGATGTTTTCGTAGAGGTGGAATACGGAACAAAAGTTACAGAGGTAGCGAGGAATATTATAGAAAACATTCAGCATAAGTTGAAAGCATTTTTGGACTGTGAGAATGCAGACATAAACGTAAACGTTATCAACGTTAAGTAAAGCTAAGAATTGAGGTGATAAAATTGAGAACAACCATTGGTGCTCCAGAACTCAATGGCATGTTTATGAAAGGTGCTGAAAATCTGTTAGTCCACAAAGATGAAATAAACGCTTTGAATGTTTTTCCCGTTCCTGATGGAGATACAGGTTCTAATATGTCTTCCACTATGCTTGAAGCTTGTAAGTATTTGGAAAAGGTTGAGAGTGATAAACTCAAGGATGTTCTTGAGAATATAAAGAAAGGTACTTTAATGGGGGCACGTGGAAACTCTGGAGTTATCTTATCTCAAATATTCAGAGGTTTTTGCGAAGCGCTGGAAAAGAAGAATAAAGTGACAATCCAAGATTTTGTAAAAGCAATAAAAAAATCAAAAGAAGTATCATACAAAGCCGTTTTAAGACCAGTTGAAGGAACCATACTCACAGTTGTACGTTTTTTGGACGAACGTTCTGGAGAACTTATGACGTCGGAATCTTTTGAAACTTTGCTTGAAAAAATGGAATCTATAGCTTTAGAAGCTGTCAAAGAAACTCCCAAACTTCTTAAAAAGCTTAAGGAAGCCGGAGTTGTCGATGCAGGTGCGAAAGGATTGTATTACATAATTCAAGGTTTTAAGATGTATTTGCTTGGTGATACAAAAATCAACTTAGAAGGTGTCGAAGAAAGACCAGCAGAAGAGATAACTATAGCTCTTGAGGAATTAAAGTTCCAGTACTGTACTGAGTTGATCGTGAGAGCTTCTAAAGCAATAGGAAAAAAAGAAACTGGGGAAATCGTTGATTTTCTAAACGAGATAGGAGATTCTGTGGTATTTCTAACGCAGGATGAAATTATTAAACTTCACGTTCACACCAACAACCCCGGAACTGTTATTGAAAAATTAATTACTTACGGCGAACTTTTGAAAGTCAAAATCGATAATATGAAAGAACAACATGAACACGTAGTCGGTGAGGAGTATCAGGAACCAAAAGAAAAGAAAGAGTACGCTTTTGTAGCTGTCTCTCCAGGTGACGGAATATCGCAGGTTCTAAGGGACTTAGGGGTAGACCAAATCGTTTCCGGTGGACAATCGATGAATCCAAGCACTTCTGATATTGCAAATGCTATAAAAAGAGCCAATGCTAAAAAAGTAGTAGTCTTTCCGAATAATTCAAATATTATACTTGCTGCAGAACAAGCAGCTAAAAGTTTCAAAGATGTAGAAGTTCACGTTGTAAAAACTTCTTCTGTTCAAGAATGTATCGTTGCACTATTATACAGGCAAGATGAAACCTTTGAAGAAATTTTGAAGTCTATAGAAGAAAATGCAAAAAAAGCGATTGGAATTTCAATAACTTACGCTGTCAGAGATGCCACATATGCTGGTGAAAAGATTAAAAAAGGTGAATACTTAGCATTTGTTGGTAAAAAACTCACGGCACATAGTAGAAATCTCTCAAGTCTTCTTGAAAAAGTCTTTAAAGCTGTTAATCTTGAAGAGCATGAAATTTTAACCGTATTTAAAGGTGAAAATGCAACCGATAAGGAAATTGAAACTGTCAAAAAAGTTGTTGAAAAAAGATTTCATGATGTTCAGTTAGAACTTTTGGATGGTGGACAACAACATTATCAGTTTTTGATGATTGTCGAGTAATTTCACTCGAGAACTGGAGGAAAAAATGAGGGAACTTTTGGTTGTTAGGAGAGTCGAAAAAGATTGTATATATGCAAGTCTTGCAGTTAACCAAGAAGGTTGTGCTTCATGTGCTATTTCTGGTTCATGTAGTTTGAAGGGAAATCAGAAAGAAATAAAGATTCAAAAAAACACAGAGATTTTAAAAGATGTATTGCCAGGTGACATAATTATAGTTGATTTTAAAAGCAATGAAGCGATCTTATCGCTTATAGTTTATGGGCTTCCCTTAGCGTTCTTTATAGGTGGAATTCTTATTGGTTACTTGCTGAAATTTGCCGATATAGTTTCTTTCTTTATCGGGCTAGCTTTTGCGGGAATAGCGTATCTATTATTGAGGTTTATTGATAAAAAATACAAAATAGAGGTTATTGACATTAAAAAAGGTGGTTTCAGTTTTCCAAAGGGGGAGGGTAATTAGTGAAAACTAATGTTGTGACAAAAAATGCACAAAATGGTAACGGTAAAACCGTCGTGATTGTTCATGGACTTGGAGAACATATAGGAAGATACGAAAAATTCATAACACTTTTGAACGAAAACGGATATAACGTTATCGGTTTCGATTTACCAGGACACGGGAAAAGCTCTGGAATAAGAGGACATACAAGTGTTGAACAAGCTTTTGATATTATCAATTCGATCACAAAAAGTGTTCAGAAGTTTATTCTCTTTGGACACAGTTTGGGAGGACTTATTGCAGTTCGATATGCTGAAGAGCATCCACAAAGAATAGAAAAATTAGTTCTCAGTGCTCCAGCACTGGTGGTTAATCCTAACACTGTCCAGAAGATTTTGTTAAATACGTTAGGAGTTATACTACCGTTTCTTACTGTCTCAAACGGTATAAAAACGGACGCGCTTTCTACTAACCCCGAAGCTGTAAGAAAATATGTTGAAGACCCGTTGGTGCACGATCGTATATCGATTAAACTTGGTAAAAGTATATTGAAAAATGCCGAATTAGCTTTTGAAAAAAGTAAACTCATAGATTTTCCAACACTCATTCTTTATGGTACAAAAGATTCTGTTGTTCCACCTTCTGGTGCTAAGAAACTCTATGGGATAGTTAAGAGTAAAAATAAAGAATTAGTCGAATTTGAAGGTGGATATCATGAATTATTTGAAGATCTTAACCACAGTGAAGCGTTTTATAACAAAATTATTTCCTGGATAGGTGAAGATTTATGATGTATGAAACTAGGCTTGGTAAGTTGGAAATACAAGAGAATGAAGTTATTGAATTTCCAGAAGGGATTCCTGGTTTTGAAGAACTTAGAAAGTTTGCAATTATTTCGCTTCAAGAAACATTGCCATTTGTATGGTTGACCTCTCTCGAGGATAAAGACGTAGCTCTTCCACTTATAGATCCCTGGTTGATAAAGCAAGATTACAGTTTTGTTTTAAGCGAAGAGGAACAAAAATTTCTTAAAGTCAACGATCAAAGTGAAATATTTGTTTGGACTGTTGTTACAATTCCTGTAGACTCTCCGAAATCTGCGACGGTAAATCTCAAAGCACCGATTGTTGTTAATCTAAAAGAAGGGATAGGAAAACAAATAATCCTTGAAGAGCATGATATAAAATACCCTTTGCGTGGTGAGAAAGATGTTGATTCTAACTAGAAAAATTGGCGAAAGTATAATGATTGGTAACGACATAGAGATAAAAGTTTTGAAAATTGAAGGTAATTCGGTAAAGCTTGGTATCTCAGCACCTTCAACTGTGCGTGTGTATAGAATGGAAATATACGAAGAAATTGCAAAGCAAAATAAAGAATCTCTAACTACTGGAGTAGATATATTCAAAAACATAAAAGGAGTGATTAACAATGATAATAAATGACGAACTTATTAAAAAAATCGCTACTTTAGCAAGATTAGAAGTTAAAGAAAGCGAAAAGGAAAAGCTGAAAACCGATATGCAAAAGATTATAAACTACTTTGAAATACTAAACGAAATTGACACCGCACATATCGAACCAATGTACACTCCTATTGAGTCGAGTGTAGAGCTGAGAAAAATTGAAAGCATTTCGTCAAATTGTGTTGATAGAATTATAGAAAATTTCCCTGAAAAGGAAGGTAGGCTCTTGAAAGTTCCAAGCATTTATGGAAAATGACTGGAAATTTTGTGAAGAACTGGCGGCTAAGTATCTTGAAAGTAAGGGGTACAAAATATTGGAAAGAAATTATAGAACAAAGTATGGAGAAATCGATATAATTGCCAAAAAATTTTTTACTTACGTTTTCGTCGAAGTAAAATCGGGTTTAAGCGACAGAATTAGACCTGTGGATAGAATAAATACGGAAAAAATTAGCAAGATATCAAAAGTTGCAGATTTTTACCTGAGAAATAGAAAATTTTACAAGGCCCGTATCGACATTATCGAGATTTGGAAAGGTGAAATAAAACATTACGAAGATGTAGGGTGGGATTACTTGTGAAGATTATCGCAACTAATAAAAAAGCCTATACGGATTACATATTGCTTGAAAAATACGAAGCTGGAATAGAACTTAAAGGAACGGAAGTTAAATCTTTGAGAGAAAACGGAGCAAGCTTTAAGGACTCGTTTTGCAAGATAACCGACGGTGAAGTTTTCTTATTAAACCTTCATATTCCACAATACAGATTCGGAAATTTATTTAATCACGATCCTGAGCGTCCAAGAAAATTACTTTTGCATAGAAAAGAAATAGATAGGCTTTGGGGAAAGGTCAGGGAAGAAGGAGTAACTATAATTCCAACCAAAATATACATAAACGAGAAAGGAAAAGTCAAAGTCGAAGTTGCTGTAGCGAAAGGTAAGAAAATGTACGACAAACGTGAAGATATTAAAAAGAAGGAAATCGAAAAACGTGTTCAGCAGTATCTTAATAGAAGAGGATAAATCGAAAAGGAGGTGAACGGTGTCCAGAGATTTAAGTTTGTCGGACACCTAATCGTATGGTGAATTTAAAAAAAGTTATCGACAGAAAACTTGTTGAATTCAAAAACTCTTATGAACCGAAGATTGTTAATATTGCAGAAGATATTAAGATTAACAAATATATTGAGCACACTCTTTTAAAGCCAACTGCTACAAGTGAAGATATAGAAAAACTGTGTAAAGAAGCCATTGAGTATAATTTTTTAGGAGTTTGTGTAAACCCTGTTTTTGTACCATTTGCTAAGAGATTGCTTGAAGGCTCTAACGTAAAACTTGTCACAGTCGTCGGTTTTCCGTTGGGAGCAACGAACACTGAAACAAAAGTTTTTGAAACTAAATGGGTTGTAGATAATGGAGCAGATGAAGTTGACATGGTAATTAACATTGGAAAGCTTAAAGAAAAAGATTATCAATTTGTCTATGAGGATATTAAAGCAGTAGTTGAGTCTGCCAAAGTTCCTGTCAAAGTTATCATAGAGACGTGCTATCTTACGGATGAAGAAAAGGTTATAGCAAGTGTTCTCACAAAACTTGCTGGGGCACAATTTGTGAAAACTTCAACAGGATTTGGGACAGGCGGCGCAACATTTGAAGATGTAGCATTGATGAAATGGTCAGTTGATTACGAAATCGGTGTAAAGGCGTCTGGTGGGGTCAGAACGTTCGAAGACGCTATAAAAATGATCAAAGCTGGTGCCGACAGAATCGGAACAAGTTCAGGAATAGTGATAGTGAAGGGGAAGTAACAGCCTAAAATTTGGGGGGGACAAATATGAAAACTCTTGGAATAATACTTGCAGGGGGAAAAAGTGAAGATTTAGGGAAACTTGTATATAAACGGGCAAGTGCTGCACTTCCTATATTTGGTAAATACAGAGCGATAGACTTCACGTTGAGTAATATGGTTAATTCAGGTATATACAAAATAGGAGTTATGACTCAGTACAATCCAAGAAGTTTGATGGACCACTTGGGTTCTGGAAAAGAATGGGACCTTGACAGAAAAAACGGTGGTCTCTTTATCTTGCAACCATATCTTGGACTAAGCAGTGAATATTGGTACAAAGGTACTGCAGATGCTCTGTTCCAAAATGCAACAATGCTCCGAAGAGGGGATGAAGATTACGTACTGATAGGTTCAGGGGATCACATTTACAAAACATTGTATAACGACCTTTTCAATTATCACTTTCTAAAGGGCGCAGACATAACACTTTTGGTTAAAGAACTTGATGACTCTTATGACATAACAAAATATGGAAGCGTAGTTTTTGACGAAGACGGGAGGATAACCGAAATACATGAGAAAAGTTCTCATCCTCCTTCAAGATATGCTTTTCTTGGAGTTTATTACATTAACAAATTTTTATTGTTAGATCTATTGTACGATGCAGTACCACAAGGAAAATATGATTTGCTCCTTGATACAGTTATTCCAAATCTTTCAAAGTTAAGAGTATATGCTTACGAGTTCAAAGGCTACTGGAGAAATGTTAAGAAAGGTGTACAAGAGTATTACAGAATAAATATGGAGATACTAAATAACCGGTCGATAAGAGAAGAACTTTTCTTTAAGAATGGAAAAGTTTATACAAAACTTAAAGATTATCCACCTGCAAAATTTACTGGTACATCAAAGGTTGTAAATTCCATAATATCTGATGGTTGTATAATATCTGGTACTGTAAAAAACTCCGTGGTTTTTCGTGGTTCAGTTATAAAAGCTGGTGCAAGAGTTGAGGACTCTATAATAATGCAAGATGTTATTATTGAAGAAGGTGCTTATGTAAAAAATGCCATAGTTGACAAGAATTGTGTAATCCGCGCGGAAAGGGTTTTAACTGGAGATTTTGAGCCTGTTGTTTTGGAAAAGTGGATGGTTATATAGTTTGGGGGGATAGTTGTGAAAAATGTGATCGCACTTATACTTGCTGGTGGACAAGGAACTCGACTGGGCGTGTTGACAGAAAAAATACCAAAACCAGCAGTTCAATTCGGTGGAAAATACAGAATCATTGATTTTACACTGAGTAATTGCGTTAACTCTGGTATATTTACCATTGGAGTATTAACACAATACAGACCTCACACTCTTAACAAACACATAGGTATAGGAAAACCCTGGGACCTTGATAGAAAAGATGGTGGTGTCACTATACTACAACCTTACTCGACACTTACTGAGAGTGTTTGGTTCAAGGGAACTGCGGATGCTGTATATCAAAATATCGCATATGTTGACGAATACAATCCAGAGTATGTTGTTGTGCTTTCGGGAGATCATATATACGGAATGGATTACAGTGAGTTCGTTTATTACCATGCTTCTAAAGATGCTTTAGCTACGATAGCCTGTATGGAAGTTCCGTGGAACGAGGCAAGTAGATTTGGAGTTATGGTTACTGACATAAATGGCAGAATTACGGAATTTCAAGAAAAACCAAAGGAACCAAAATCAAATTTAGCATCGCTTGGTATATACGTTTTTAACTGGAAATTCATCAGAGATGTTTTAATAGAGGATGCTAAGGATCCAAATAGCGAACATGACTTTGGCAAAAATGTAATTCCGAAAATTCTTGAAACTGAGAAGGTTTATGCATACTTTTTTGAAGGTTACTGGAAAGATGTTGGTACTATCCAATCTTATTGGGAAGCAAATCTCGAGCTTACAAGACCACTTCCATCTTTCAATCTTCATGATCCCAATTGGAGATTTTATACGAAATCTGAGGAAATGCCACCGGCATACGTTTCTGTGAACGCAGAAGTCAGAAACTCAATAATAAGTGAAGGTTGTGAAATTTACGGTTCAGTGGAGAAAAGCGTCATCTCCCAGGGAGTTTATATAGGAAATAATAGTGTTATTAAGAACAGTGTGATAATGACGAAAACCTACATTGGAGATAACGTCTATATTGAAAATGCTGTAATTGGTGAGGAAGTTATAATTGAGAACGACGTTAAAATAGGTGTTGGTGATTTTGCCGAGAGCAAGTACGATAAGAAGATATATAATTTTATAACACCTGTTATAGGTTCACAAGCAATAATCCGAAAAAATTGTACTATAGGAAAAAATGCCGTAATTGGTATTGACAGAGAAGTTCCAGAAGGTACCATAATAGAGAGTGGGGGATACTTCGTCTAAGGAAAGAACGAGGTGATAACGCTTGGATTTGTACTTTATTAAGTTTAAGGCCACAAGTAAAGGTACTGCGGAGGTCATAGTAGGATATTTTTTTGGTAAAGTCAATAATGTTCCGGAATTTGATTTTGTGGTTATACCCATAAGGTTTTCTGACTTAATTGATGAAATAAACATAGAAAGTAACTTATTCGATTTTAAAGAACAACTCGAGAAGGTAAAAAATGAACTCAAAAAACAATCAGGCGTTTATGATATAACACTTGCTTTTTTGTCATACATTAACAATATGTTGAACAGAAGAGGAAAGATAGCTGTTGGAATTGAGTTTTCAACTGCTGTAAAGAACGATGAAACGGATGTTTTATCAATCTTGATAAGCAATTTACTTGAAGAATGGAGCCCAAAGATGGACGTTATTTTGAAAGCTGAGAAGATGATGCTTGAAGAGTACTCAGCGATGAGTTTTCTTGAAATAAAAGAAGATTTTGCTGACGAACAAGTTGCCAATGTATATTCAAGGGCTGACATAGTTGATCTTCCAGAGGTTTTTCCAGTCATTGATCCAATAAACGGGACGAGTATCACAAAATTCGATGTCGGAGACAGAATATACACCGTTTTTCTTAATCCTGGAAAGTATGAAAACAAACTGAAAGAATTTTTAGAGAAAAAAGAATCTTCTAAAGGTTTTTTTGAAGCTCTTGAAGGTGTAATTTTGAGTAAAGAAATTGTAAGAACAAAAACTGGAACACTCTATCTTATAAAAGTGGAAATAGCTGAAGGAATTGTTGCAAAAGCACTTGTGAGTCCTGTACTTAAAATTCTGTATGACAGTGGCGAATTTGCAATGAAAAAACAAAGACAAATGAAAGAGATAACCAAAGAAAGCCAAAGTAAAAATGCTGGTACTATAAAGGTTGAGATTCCCCCTACAACCGGGGGTGAATTGATTATATCTTTTTTAACCACACTTCTAATTGTTGCAGCTATAATAATCATAATGTACATATTTATGAGGTGATAATGTGGAAATTTCCAGGCTTACAAGAAATGATATAGACTTTGCTGTTGAAATGATTTATCAAGAAAAAAAAGATTTTTTTGACAAATACGTTGGGAAGAATGCGAAAAAACATCTTAAAACCGCTTTGGAAAACGATTTGCCACCATTTAAAAAAGAATTATGTTACATTTTAAAAGAAAATAACGAGATTAAGAGTATTTTATGCTACGCAACGAAGGAATCTTTCAGACACGGTTACCAAAAGTGGTTCAAATACATGAATGCATATGAAATGCTAAAAATAGGTAGCAAGGTAATATACGTCTTTCAAAAAATCTTGATGAATTTTACCCCAGATGACATTTACATAATTACCCTTTACGGTGAGGCTAAGAATTTATTGCTTCACAAGCTAATAAAAGAAAATCGATATAAAAGGCTTATAATGGACAGTATCCAAGATTCTAACTACGAAGATCTGGGTTTTGAAAAATCAGTACTTATTCCCAAAGAACTTTTTAGGTATAATAGATTAGCAGATTTCGAAAACGTAGCGGGATTAGGTTGGGATACACACAAGTTAGTTCCAAATCGAAAATTAATTATCGGTGGAGTTGAGATACCTTCTGATTTTGGATTATTTGGACATTCCGATGCTGATGCTCTTTGTCATTCAATAATAGATAGCTTATTAGGAGTTTCGCTAAAAACAGACATAGGAAATGTATTTCCAGAAAACGATGAAAATGCTGGAGCATATAGTCTTGAACTCTTAAAGAAAACTGTTGAGAAGATTATTCCACTTAACTACATTCCCGTATCGGTTGATTGTGTTGTCATATCTAAATTTAGACTTTCAAGTTACAGAAAAGATATGATCCAGAATTTGGAAAACGTTTTGAATTGTCCTGTTTCAATAAAATTTAAATCCGGAAACGAGGTTTATCCGGAATCATTCGGAGAGGGTATAACAGCAATTTGTGTAAGTAATATCGACAAAATATAGAGACGGAGGTGGAGTTTGTATGACAAACCAAATTCTTAAACAAGCGGATGAAAAGATGAAAAAGTCAGTTGAAAAGATCGCTGAAGAACTAAAACATGTCAGAACTGGTAGAGCTACTCCTGCAGTTTTAGAAGAAATTAAAATCGACTACTACGGAGTTCCAACACCAGTTTTGCAGGTTGCTCAAGTTACAACAGAAGAAAGAACCTTAACCATAAAACCTTGGGAAAGAAATCTGTTATCAGCAATTGAAAAAGCGATTCTTGCAAGCGACCTTGGTTTAACTCCCGTAAATGACGGAAACGTTGTTAGGATAAGTTTCCCAACACCAACTACTGAACAAAGAACAAAGTGGGTAAAAAAATGTAATGAAATAGTTGAGGAAGGTAAAATAGCTATTAGAAACATAAGAAGAGATATTTTAAAATATTTGAAGGATATGAAAAAAGACGGAAAAATCTCAGAAGATGATGAAAAAAGGTTGGAAAAAGAACTGCAAAACCTAACTGATAAGCACATAGAGGAATTAGATAAACTCTTTGAAAAAAAGGAAAAGGAGATAATGGAGTTCTGATGATTCAACATATAGCTTTCATAATGGATGGTAACGGGCGTTGGGCGAAAAAACAAGGGAAACCACGTATATATGGTCATTACCACGGAGCAAATAAAATAGAAGAAGTTGTCCAATGGTGTTACAACAGAGGAGTAAAATACACAACTTTTTACGCTTTTTCTACTGAAAATTGGAAACGTCCTCAAGAGGAAGTTAATTTTATACTTGGAATGTTAACAGACAGAATAAGTGAGTTCTATGATAGGATGAACAAAAACGGTGTTAGATTAAGATTCATTGGAAGGATTCATGAGCTTCCCGAAAAAGTCTACAGAATATGTATTGAATACGAAGAAAAAACAAAAAATAACGATGGAATCCAGGTTTTGTTAGCTTTTAACTACGGTGGAAGAACTGAAATAGTTGATGCTGTTAACAAAATTATCAAGGAAGGAAAAACCGAAATATCATTTGAAGATTTTAGAAACTACCTGTACGCTCCGGATGTTCCAGACCCGGAGCTTGTTGTTAGAACATCCGGAGAGATGAGAATAAGTAATTTTCTTCTTTGGCAAATAGCGTATTCTGAACTATATTTTAGCGAACTCTTTTGGCCAGAATTCACGGAAGAAGAATTACAAAGAGCTATCGATAGTTTTACAAGAAGAGAACGACGATTTGGTGGGTTGAAAGGATAGAATTTATATGGCTGACAAAGCTTTCAAAAAAGAAACAAAAGTTAGGTTTATCAGTGCTATAATTGTTGCTCCTGCTGTTGTGTTTTGTTTCTTATCATACAACAGTTTGATGGGGTTAGTAAGTGCGATAGTTTTGATTTCAACTAGTGAACTTGCTTTTTCGACTATAAAAAGACACAGAACTGGTCTTGAGCTTATTTATCCGGCACTTGCTACAATTTATCCGATACTTTATGGATTCGCTTTTCAAAAGAGTGCAAGAGAGCTTTTGCCTGTTATCTTTATTACTGGGATCCTCTTTACACTTAAACTTGTAAAAGACAGAGAAGCAATAACAGAGTTTTATTTTATTTGGCTGGTTTCTATCATTTACGTCTCTTACTTTCTTACATTCTTTGTCGATATTTACAAGGAGTACGGAGCACCAACGGCTTTACTGATCTTAACTTTGTCATGGGCTTACGATAGTTTTGCGTACTTTTTTGGGATGTTATTTGGAAAGCATAAACTTAAGAGTTATTACAGCCCTAACAAAAGCTGGGAAGGTCTTATTTTTGGAATACTTGGAACTATTCTCTACGTTTTTATCTATAAAACTGTAGCTGGAGTTTTCGGAAAAGTTGTTGTAATTGATAATCCAACTCTATACATTGTAACTGGAATAATTACCGGAGTGTTTGATAACTTTGGAGATATATTTGAATCGTCGATAAAGAGGAGATACAACCTTAAACATATTGGAAATACGATGCCCGGACACGGCGGATTCTTAGACAGAATAGATGGACTACTTTTTGTGACACCACTTATGTACATAATGATGAAACTATTTATCAAATAAAGAAATGCTAAAGGAGGATAAAGTGATGGAATATTTAACGAGCGACCAGATAAGAAGTTTGTTTTTAGAGTTTTTTGAGAAAAAAGGACACAAGGTACTACCAAGTGCATCGCTGGTCCCTGACGATCCACAATTAATGTTCACGGTTGCTGGAATGGTACCGTTTAAGCCAATATTCTGGGGAAAAGTTGCACCAGTTTACACAAGGATAGCAACCAGTCAGAAATGTATCAGGACTACGGATATCGAGAATGTTGGAAGAACTCCAAGACATCACACTTTTTTTGAAATGCTTGGAAATTTCTCATTCGGAGATTACTTTAAGAAAGAAGCTATAGAATGGGCTTGGGAATTCTTAACGGAAGTTTTGAAATTTCCCGCTGACAAGCTTTGGGTATCGGTTTATCTTGAAGATGATGAAGCTTACAACTATTGGAAAGAGATAGGTGTACCTGAATATAAAATAGTTAGGATGGGAAAAGAAGACAATTTCTGGGGACCTGCAGGTCCTACTGGTCCATGCGGACCTTGTTCTGAAATATATTACGATACCGGAATAGAAGTAAACCTACCAAATGAAGAAACTCCAACCCCTGCAAATTCCAGTGGAAAATTTATAGAGATCTGGAATCTTGTCTTTACTGAGTTTTATCAGGACGAAGAAGGAAAGTTGCATCCATTGCCAAGAAAAAATATCGATACAGGAGCAGGTTTAGAAAGAATCTCCGCTATGATGCAAGGGGTATATTGGAATTTCGACACAGACCTTTTCCAACCTATTATAAGGAGAATAGAAGAAGTTTTAGGAGTTGAATACAAAAAAGATTCAAAGAGTGATGTGTCAATTAGAGTTATTGCTGATCATGTGAGGGCTGTAACTTTCTTAATATCCGATGGTGTGTTGCCTTCGAACGAAGGTAGGGGGTACGTTTTGAGAAGAATTTTAAGAAGAGCTTTAAGACACGGAACACTTCTTGGAGCAAAAGAGCCGTTCTTGTACAAAATAGTTGACAGTGTCGTAAAAAAGATGGGACAGGTGTATCCAGAAATTCTTGAAAAACAATCGTTTGTTGAGAATATAGTGAAAAATGAAGAAATCAGATTTCTTTCAAACTTGTCAAAAGGTTTGGAAATGGTGAACAAAATATTATCAGAAAAAGGCACGATAACTGCGGAAGATTCGTTCAAACTGTATGACACCTACGGATTTCCAATAGATATACTTAGAGATATTGCAGAAGAAAACGGTTTCACAATAGATGAAGCGGGTTTTGAGAAACTTCTTTTGGAACAAAGGGAAAGATCAAGAAAGGCTCAAGGAGAGGTTGAATTTGCAGAAAAAACAGGATACGAACAACTTGGTATTGAGTCCACGTTTGTTGGTTACGACACACTTGAATCAACAGGAACAGTACTTAAGATTAAAGTCGGTTCCAACTTTGTTGAAGAAGCTCAAGATTTTGAATGTGAAATAGTACTCGATACAACTCCTTTCTACGCTGAAAAAGGCGGTCAAGTTGCTGACAAAGGGATAATAAGAGGAACTGACTTTGTATTTGAGGTTAACCATGTCTATTCACCTGTGGAAAATGTGATTGTCCATAAAGGAATTCTAAAGGGTAAAGTGAAATTAAATGACGAAGTCTTTGCTCAAGTTGATAAGGAACAGAGAGAAGCCACAATGAGGAATCACACAGCAACACACCTACTACACGCTGCGTTAAGAAAAGTTTTAGGAGACCATGTGAGACAAGCTGGTTCGTTAGTCGAACCTACAAGGCTCAGATTTGATTTTACACATTACAGTGCATTAACCAAAGAGGAAATCGAGAAAATAGAAGATATTGTCAACGAAGTTATCCTCAAAGCAATCAATGTTATTACGAAAATAAAATCTTATGATGAGGCAGTAAAAGAAGGTGCAATTGCACTATTTGATGAAAAATATGGGAACTTTGTGAGGGTTGTAAAAGTAGGAGACTTTAGTGAAGAACTTTGTGGAGGTACTCACGTCAAAAACACTGGTAATATAGGTTTGTTCAAAATATTAACTGAATCAGCTATTAGTGCTGGGGTTAGAAGAATTGAAGCTACAACTGGGTTAAATGTTTTAAATCAATTGAGAAAGCTAGAGGAAAATACAAAGACTCTCCAAAAGGTTTTAGAAGTACCAACAGAAAGATTTGTTGATAAGATTCAAAAACTTAACGACGAAATAAAACAACTAAGAAAAGAACTCGAAGAAGTGAAAAAGGGGAAAATTGACATTAGCTCAGTGAAGAAGAACATTAAAGAGTTCAGCGGCGTAAAATACTTGAGTGAAGTTTTTGATGGAGTTGAAATAAACATACTTAAAGATTTGTCCGACGATGTTAGTGCTTCTACAAACGCTATAGTACTTTTACTGACAAAAGATGAAGGAAAAGTAAGCTTTGTTGTAAAAGTACCAAAAGAACTAACAACGCAATACAACGCCGGAAACATAGCAAAAGAAGTTGCAAAAGTTTTAGGTGGTGGCGGTGGAGGAAGTCCAACGTTTGCTCAAGCTGGAGGCAAGAATCCTGAGAAAATTTCTGAAGCACTGGATTTGTTTGAAAAGTTGATCAGGAAGGAAGTGTAATTAGATGTTTGGAAGAAACGATCTTGGAATAGACCTTGGAACAGCTAATACTCTTGTGTACATGAAAGGCAAAGGAATTGTTGTAAACGAACCTTCTGTTATTGCGATAAACGTTGAAAATAATGAGATAATAAAAGTTGGTGCGGAAGCTAAACAAATGCTGGGAAAGACACCTTCTTATATTCAAGCTATCAGACCATTAAAGGATGGAGTTATAGCTGATTATGACGTAGCCTTAGCTATGCTAACCTATTTCATAAACAAAGCCCAAAATGGTTTTTCGCTCTTTAGGCCAAGAGTTGTAATTGGAGTTCCAGTAGGTGTAACTGAAGTTGAAAGCAGGGCTCTTTTAAAGGCTGGAAAGGAAGCGGGAGCAAAAAGAGTATTTTTGATAGAAGAACCGATGGCGACTGCTATTGGAGCTGGACTTCTTGTTGAAGAGCCAAAAGGAAATATGGTAATAGATATAGGTGGTGGAACAACTGAAACTGCGGTTATTTCACTTGGGTCAATTGTAACTTCATCTTCAATAAGAGTTGCTGGTGACGAATTTGATGAGGCTATAATACAATACGTACGAGAAGTTTACAGGGTAGTAATAGGTTCAAGGACTGCAGAAAGAGTTAAGATAGAGATAGGAAACGTGTTCCCTGAAAAAGAGTACGATAGTCTTGAAACGGAAGTTGTTGGACTCGATTTATCGAGCGGACTGCCTAAAAAAGTTACTCTGACTGGTGGAGAAATAAGAGAAGCTATAAAGCCAACGGTTATGCAGATTATAGAAGCAGCAAAACTAACAATTGAAAAAACGCCCCCCGAATTGGTAGCTGACATAACCGAACACGGTATACTTATGGCTGGTGGTGGGTCCTTGTTAAGAGGAATAACAAGGTTGGTTGAGAAAGAAACAGGAATTTACACTTATACAGCCGAAGAACCTATGACTTGTGTTGCAAAGGGTGCGGGGGCTGTACTGAGTAAGGTAGATATATTGTCGAGGTTGAAGAGCATAGAATGAGGCAAAAATTAATCGTTATTGTTTTCTTGATTAGTTTACTGATTTTAACATTCGATGTTTATTCTAAAAACTTTCTTTCTAAATTAACGAAAGATGCTGTTTCAAAGGTAGCTTATCCTTTGTTTCATTTCAAAAAGACATTGGAAGATTTTTTTACCCCTGAAATTAAGGTTTTTAATATTCATATACTTGGAGAAAAGCAAGATATCATTACTGTCCTTAGTTATGATGGAGTTGGGGCCTACGTTACAGAAATTACAAGTAAAGGAATAGTACTTAGCACAGACTTAAAACTTGTTGGTTTTGTCGAAAAAACAGGAAAATACGGTTATGTAAAATTTTGGTGGAATATGGAATTCCCGGTTGTAATAGAATCTAGTGATGTGACAACATTTGGATATTACAGTAAGTACAAAATTGATGTATTAGATCCTGTTCAATTAAACGAAGGAGTTGTTTATCTTGCTGATGATTTTCCATATGGAAAATTATTAAGAACTTTGAGGCATTCACTGGGAGAGTTAAAAAATGGAAGTTTTGTTCCAAACTTGCCAAACAGCATTAATGAACTAATTCTTTTAAAAGATTACAGAAAAGGGGTGGAATTATGAACAACTATCAAGAAATGAGTAAAGAAGAACTAATCAAAAGGATTAAAGAACTTGAAGATGAGAACACTATTCTTAAATCCAGACAAGAAGAATTAGAAGGACTCTTAACTGAATACTCCACAATTATGAAGAGACAATTTGAAGTCTTTGACGACTTTGTGAAAGACGTTGGAACGAGAAGAATGATTGACCCGTTAACAAGAGTTTATTCAAAAGAACATTTGCTGAAACTTATTACTTACTACCATCAAAAAGCATTTGAAGAAGGTTTCGGATACAGTATTATTATGGTGACATTAAAAAATTTGGATAATTTCGAGCAAATTGAAAAGGAACACACATTGCTTTCCGTTGGAAAACTTTTGAAAGAGTTGGTAAGGGTTCCTCTAGACAGTGTTGGAAGATATTCCGAAAGCCAATTTATTGTACTACTTACAGAAGTTAATAGGGAAAACTCAAACAAAGTTTTGGGAAGAATAGAAACTTCACTTCGTAACTATAATATTCCATGTGAGCTTAGAATGGTAACTTATCCTGACGACTCAACAAATTTGGAAGAACTGTTTAGAAAAATAAATAGTTAACTTAGATAGAAAGAAGGCAAAAAAATGGGAAGACTGGTAGTTGCACAAACTTCACTATATGGTGAAGTTGAAATTTCTGGAGCTAAGAATTCAGCTTTACCTATTATTGCTGCTTCGTTACTTACCGACGAAAAAGTAGTTTTAAAAAATGTCCCAGTCTTAGCTGATGTAGAAGTGATGATAGATATTCTTAGAATTGTTGGAAAAGATGTGAAATTCGATAAACAAAATAACACAGTTGAGATTTCTGGAAGTATAATGCATACACATATCCCTTACGATTTAGTTAGAAAAATGCGCGCATCTTTTAATATTCTTGGACCGATTGCAGCACGTATGGGAAACGCGAGTACTCCTCTTCCTGGAGGATGTGCCATTGGGTTGAGACCTGTTGATTACCATATAGAGGGCTTAAAGAAAATTGGTTTTGAAATAAACTTTGAACATGGCGAGATTTCTGCTAAATTTGTTGGAAAAGAAGACGAAGTCATCGTCAATCTACCATTCCCAAGTGTTGGTGCAACGGAACATATTATGTCAACAGCTGCCGTGCTTCCTGGAATAACCATAATTGAAAACTCTGCTATGGAACCTGAAATTGTTGATTTACAAAATTTTCTGAATTCTATGGGAGCGAAGATTACAGGTGCTGGAACTAGTAGAATTCTTGTTGAAGGAGTAAAGAAACTAAATAGTGTCGAACACACAGTGATACCTGACAGGATAGAAACAGGGACATATGTTATAGCATTTCTTACAACTCATGGAGAAGGAATTGTTAAGAATATTGAACCTCGGCATCTTGATGCCCTTTGGGATGTACTTGAAAAAACAGGAGCTAAGATATTGAAAGGAGAAAACTATATTGAAGTTAAGAGAACTGAAAGTTGGAAAGGTACAGATATAAATGTTCTTCCCTATCCAGGTTTTCCAACGGATTTACAACCACAGATAATTGTTTATCTTTCGCTTGCAAATGGAACAAGCGTAGTTACCGAAAATGTATTTAAGAACAGATTTGCACACGTTGCGGAACTGGCAAGGATGGGGTCAAATATCAAAGTACATGAAAACACAGCCATAATAACCGGTGTTGAAAAGCTCTCAGGAACACAAGTTATGGGTACTGATCTGCGCGCTACTGCTGCACTCCTAATTGCTGGATTATCAGCAGAGGGAGAAACTGAAATTGTTCAGGTAGAACATATCTTTAGAGGGTATGAAAAGCTAATCGAGAAATTTTCTAAACTCGGCGCTCAATTGAATTACGATCCAGAAGGAGTGTCGATAATTTGAAACAATCACACTTTTTTGTGTCAAAGAAAAAAAGTTTAACCCTATTTTTAATAGACATCTTTCTGATAGCTTTTTCAGCAATTTTATCTCTCTTTATAAGGTTTGGATTTAATTTTGAGGCAATCAAAAAGTATGGAATATCTGGCGTATATTTTGTCTTTCTAACTGCTCTTTCGTACATATTTAATGGAAGCTACAAGATTATATGGAGATACGCTATAAATAAAGACTATCTGATTATAGCTCGAAGTTCTTTTTTAGGGTATGTGTTAACTGTACTTTTTTTGCACTTTACAAGACTTGCGATATTGCCGCGTTCTGTTGGAGTGTTAGCATTTTTGGGAACATTTGTCAGTACAATGCTTTCAAGAATTCTTTACCAATATTTCTACGAAAAAGAAAAGTCTTTATCTAAAAGAATTGTAATTTTGGGTGCTGATAAGAAATCTGTATCACTTCTCAAAGAAATTAATTCATCTGGTTATGGAAAGGTTATAGCATTTTTCGATGATGAACTATCAATCATTGGTAGAAAAATTTCTGGTATTTTGGTGTACGGTCCTATCAAAAACGTTGTTGAATTCGTTCAAAACAAGGATGTAGATGAAATAATCGTTTCTAAAGGTGTTTCAAAAGACATTATTAAAGAAATTGTCGATACGTTAGAAACGAACAAAACGAAAATTAAGATTGCACCAGATTTAGGAGAATTTTTTGAGCAAGAGTCTCTTCTTAAGGATTTGCGAGATATAACAATCAAGGATTTAATTGGTAGAGAGGAAATATCAATTGATCTTCTTTCTGTTGGTATATATATTTCAGGCAAAAGAATAATGGTTACAGGAGCTGGGGGAAGCATCGGGTCAGAGCTTGTAAGACAAATCGTAAGGTTTTCACCAGCACTTATGTTATTAGTAGGTAGGGGAGAAAACAGTATCTACGAAATATACAACGAACTTAGAGAACAAAATTACAGTACTGAAATTGTACCAGTTATATGTGATATCACTGACGAAAAGGCTCTCAGACACGTGTTTGAAAAGTATAACCCCACAATGGTTTTCCATGCAGCCGCACATAAACATGTGTTTTTTATGCAAAACAATCTATACGAAGCACTCAGAGTAAATACTTTAGGAACAGCATTACTTAGTGAACTAGCTATAGAATATGGTGTTGAAAGATTTGTTTTCATATCAACCGACAAGGCTGTTAATCCAACATCCTATATGGGGCTTTCTAAAAGACTTGCAGAGCTTTACTTACTAAGCAATGGAGATACAAAAACAAGCTTTGCAATCGTAAGGTTTGGAAATGTCATTGGAAGTCGTGGAAGCGTGCTTCATAGATTTAAAAAGCAAATTGAGGAAGGAAAACCTGTTACAATAACTGATCCAAGAATGAAAAGGTATTGGATGAGTATTCCAGAGGCTGTTTCATTAGTTCTACAAGCTGGAGCCTTTTCAAACGGTAAAGATCTTTTCGTCTTGGATATGGGTGAGCAGATTCCTGTTGAACAAGTCGCAAGAACTTTGGCAAAACTGATGGGAAAAGATATAAAGATTGAATATACCGGAGTTATTCCAGGAGAGAAATTTGAAGAAGAACTGTTTTACAATTTCGAAACTGTGTTAAAAACTGAGCATCCGAAGGTTTTGAAAATATCTTTTGATTTAAAACTTCCGTCAAAGAAAGAGATAATTGAATCTATTCAAGAGAGTATGAAACTTTGGGTTGAAGGAAGATACAGAGAATCTGAAAAGATCTTGGAAGAGAATTTTGGAAAGTATAGTAGAAATCACTAAGGCTTCCTACTGGAAGCCCTAGTGGTTTTTTGTTTAATTAATGTACGAAGATACCCAAAGCTACATTGATGCCCGTTGGGACTTCCGCACCAAGATATATGTTAAAACCCGTTCGTGCGTATACTCCAAGTGATGGATTGAAATCGTACGTGACGAGTCCACCTGCAAAAGCTCCGTATACAAATGCAGCCCAGTCAGATGTCTCAAGGTTCACACGTCCTAAGATACTTAATCCACCGTTTGCATAGAGGTTTATCCTTCCAAACTCAAACAGGTTGAAGTTTACACCTATATTTCCGGTAACAGGAGTGGAACCTTCTAATTCTCCAAGTAATGCAGAAACACTGATCAAGAAAGAAATCGGAAGTTCTTCTCTTGGATCTGTCCAGGCGGAAAGATCCAGTCCAAATAATATTAAGTCAGATAAAGTATGGATAACGAGCCCAAGCCCACCACTCCCTGGTAAGAGTGGATATTCAACTACAGGATCATACTCCTGGATTTGAGCGCCGTACATAAATTTGGCAATAGCAGTTCCGGTTTTTCTGTCGATACTTACAACCTTTATGTATGCATCCCCATCTTCAGCTTCGACTTTGAAGACATAACCCGGTTTTAGAAGCTTCGTATCAATCCCAGAGATTTCAATCCTACCACCACTTATCTTTCCTATGTATCCTTCAATCTTGAAGAAGTTTCTTAAAGTGTTTTCAATAGCTGATGCAAGCGAATTAATCGCACTGTTTATAGCTTTCTGTGATGTATCCTCTTTGGAACCTTCTTGTGTGTATGTTTCACTTGCCAAAAGTTCACCATTGGTGACATCGTACAACTTTATGGAAGCTCTGACAACAGCTATGTACTTTCCTTGTGTGTAATTTGAAGAAAGCTCAGTTAGAGTGAGAAGTAGTGCATACTTTGCACCGGCTATCTTACCTATCTCAAGTCCTTGTGTTTCGGTTATTCCAAGTTGTTCAAGATTTCTCTCTTGCATTATCTTTTGAAGATCTCCACGTGGAAAAACTCTGAATCTTCCTAAACTCAAAGCCTTTTCTTCTAAAAGCGCTATTAAATGTTCGACTTCGTCCATGTTCCACCCACTACCTGTTTTTGACGGGAGAATAACTATTGTGGTTTTTTCAGATATTGTCACACCACCCGCTGCCGAGAAAATTAGTATGCCGATTAACAAAATCAAAAAAATAAAAAACTTCTTCACACCATTCACTCCCTTCTGTAGTAGTCCTACATACAATTAGACTGAGGATGGTGAAATCAGTTCAAAAAAAATTGGGGCACAATTTTCTGTACCCCAATTCTTTCTAAAAGACTAATATTTAATAGACTTTTAGCTACATTTACTCCAACCGCATTTCTTACAACTTGTACAACCTTCTTGTTTCAGAATACTATTTTTCGAGAGACAAACAGGACAGTAAGTATTTCCTTCAGAATCTACATAGTAACCCATTTCCCATTCAAGACCGTTTGCTGTAACAAACCTTTCAACTTCCTCCTTTGTTTTAGCTGTTCCATCTATTGTAATCGAATCATATTCTGTTGGTTCTGTCTTTTCCCAAAGTTCAGAAAAGTCTTCAATCGCTTTTTTTATTTCGTACGCAAGATCAGGAGTGTAACTGCCTTTGACTTTGTTTAATTGTTCTAAGATTTCTTCGGCTGAGACTCCTGCTCTAAGAGCGATCGATGATAGCCTTCCTATCACTTCAGCAAGTTCTGTTCCGTTTGACAGGAATATTTCTATCGCTTCGCCGTTATCATCAAATGAAACAGTTATATAAGTAGTTCCGTGTGTAGTTTTGTATTTTCTTGTGACACTTCTTAGTGTGTCTTTTCTTGGTCTTGCTCTTAGCTTATGCTTTTCGTCAAGTACAAAGAACTGAACTTTTGGAGCATCCTTTGTTTTAAGAGCTTTCGCAGAGGTTAACACTTGTGTTTGCAAGGAACCATCTCTATAAACAGTTAGTCCACGTGCATTTAGCTTAAAAGCTTCAAGGTATATCTTTAATACATCTTCTTCCGTTGCACTATTTGGCATATTGATAGTTTTTGAAATATTATTATCAACGTATCTTTGGAATGCATCCTGCATTAAAAGATGGTCGATTGGTGAAATGTCCATAGCGGTTACAAAAACTCTCTTTATCTCTTCTGGAACTTCCGGGATATTTTTTAAAGAACCATACTCTATGAGTCGATCTTTAATTTTTTCAAGTGTTTCTTGGTTCAATTTTTTTTCAAGATACTTGTTTACGTAGAATAACGCTTCTTTTGTTCCATCATGCTTGTTCATATATCTGACATAAGCCAACATAAAATTAGGTTCGAGACCACTTGATGTGTCTGCAATGTTCGAAATGGAACCAGTTGGTGCAATTGTCAAAACTGCAACGTTTCTTTTGTATTCTTTTGAGTCTTTAAATACTTCTCTTAGTTCATCGTCATACTTGCTCATACCCATTTTGAAAGGAATAAATAATTCATCTCTTACGTATCTACTTTTCTCAAATTGCGGGAAGTTTCCTTTTTCTTTTCCAAGTTTATTCGATTCGCTATGTGCATGAACAGCCATAAACGCGGTTAAATCGGCAGCTAATTGCCTTCCTTCCTGCGAATCATATGGGATGTTAAGAGCATATAAGAGATCTGCAAATCCCATTATTCCAAGTCCAATTCTTCTACTTTCCTTAACTGCTCTAGTTATTTTTTCAAGAGGGAAGACGTTCACATCGATAACATTATCTAAAAATCTAACTGCAAGTCTTGTCACTTCAGCAAAATTATCCCATAAAAACTCACCGTTAATAACAAATTTTGCTAAATCTATAGATCCTAAGTTACAAGCTTCATAAGGGGCAAGACCTATTTCACCACAAGGATTAGTACTTTCAATCTTCATCTCGGGATACATTGCGTAATATTTGTTCATCTCATCTAAGAAAGCAAGACCAGGATCACCGGTTTTCCAAGCATTCTTTGCTATTTTTTGAAGCAGTTCCCTAACCTTTACTTTCTTAGTTTCTCCAGTTTTTGGATGAGAAAGTGTTATTTCTCCATCTTCTTCGTATAATCTAAGAATCTCTTCTTTTGGAAGATCTATTCCAACGGATATGTTGAAAAATTTAAGAACCTTCTCTCCATCGTTGTTTTCTTTTGCAGTTATAAACTCTTCTATGTCAGGGTGTGTTATATTTAAAATTCCCATCAAAGCTCCGCGTCTTCTGTACCCTTGTTCAACCACACCAACAGCTGAATTGAAAACGTGCATAAACGATATCGGACCGCTCGCTTGACCATGAGTACCTGCAACGAAGCTACCTTTAGGTCTTAACTTCGAAAAATTACTTCCAATACCACCACCGGCTTTTGTGATGAGTGCGTACTCTTTTACAGCTTCAAAGATGCCATCTATACTATCTTCAACTGGGACAACAAAACAAGCTGACAACATGTGAAGGTGATTTCTTGTTGAAAGAATCGTGTTATAATCTTCAAGTGTCATTTGCTCAATTGGTTTCCATAAAAGTTCATGAGGTACTCCCATACCAGCGTTAAATAGTGTTGGACTATTTGGAATGAAAATTCTGGACTTTAAAAGATAGTAGAAAGTTTCTTCCCATTCCCTAACGTTAGCAAGTTTTTTTGCATCAGGTAATTCTTGAATATTAGGATTGTTCAGAAGTTCTGCACTTGCAACAACTCTCGCAACTCTTCTACAAACATCTTCCCATTTCGTTTCAATAAACGACCCGTCTGTTCGTTTCAGAAAATACCTCTCACTAAGTATCTTATAGGCATTTTGAGACAGTTCTACTTTAGACCAATAATTAACCAACTCTGAAATCATAACAATCCCCCTTTGTCAATTTTTAGAGCTTAGAAATTATACCATATATAGTATATTTAAGTCAAGCCTGCACAAATTATTGTATCTTAGGAATGATGAACACTCTGAGGAATTTTGGAAGGTTTTTTTAAATTTTGGACTTCATTTTAAAAATGACAGAGGAATAGGAAAGTAAAATGATTCCTGAAAGAAAATAAGCATTCTTTATTCCTATTAAGTTACCAACCAATCCCATAATAAATGTTCCGAGAGGGGAACCACCTGTGTTTATAAAGGAATAAAGTGACATTAGTCTTCCTCTCATATTAAGTGGAGATCTAAATTGTATTCTACTATTACTTACGTTAAAGAAAGAGGATTGACACGCTCCGATTATTATCGCAAAGAATGCTGTTGTTTGAGGAGCAACAGCTGAAAGAATTATGCTTGTTCCGATTATAATTAACAATATCTCTTCTCGTATTTTAATAACATTAGTTCCTTCTATACTTGCTACAATTGTCGCACCTATCAACGCTCCTAATCCCATTGCTCCCATTATTAAGCTATAACCAAATAAATCGGATTTGATAACAGTCTTAGCGTAAGCTTGCATGAGCATTCCAAATATCATTCCAAACAAAGAATAAGTAGCTGTATTTAAAAGTGTCAACATGATTTCAATATCTTTAGAAGCGTACTTTAGACCATTTTTTAAGTCGGCAAGAAACTTCTTGAAATTCCTTTTCCCTGAATATTCTCTTTGATAGTCAGTTCGTATAAATAGTAAAACCACCAAAAGCGGTAAAAAAGAAATTGCGTTGACTATGAAACCAAACTCAAGCCCATAAGCTTTGACAATAATTCCAGCAACAGATGGACCTATCATTCTTGCTAAATTAAATATCATAGCGTGCATAGCTAAAGCGTTTGGAAGGTTTTCTCTATCGACAATAGAACTTATGAAAACGTTTCTTGAAGGAAGGTAAAATCCACTAGTTATTCCCATTGCTAAACTAAGAAACATTAGAAGTGTTGGTGTAATATAACCTTTGTAAACAAAGTAAGCCATTATGAATGCGTTTATTGTGTCAACAAATTGGGAAATGAAAAGTACTGTTTTAGGTGAGAACCAATCTATCAGAACACCAGCAACTGGTGAGAGAAAAATCGATGGAAGACCTTTTAGTAAAGCTATTAAGCCTATAAAACCGGCAGCCTTGTTCTCGGAAAAGAGGTTTACTGCAACCCAGCCACGGAGCGTGGTGTCTATCCACGTTCCAATTAAAGATATGCTTTGTGTGTACCAAAAATATCGGAATTTTCTGTTCTTTAATGATCGATAAGGATTCCTATATTTCGCCATACGAACTAATTATCAACCTTTTTACAAAATTGTCAATATGTTGAAGTTGATAGCATACTAAACAATTATCAACTTTAATTGAGAAAAATCAAAAAAACAGTCTTAAATCAACTCCGAGTGAATTTTATCACAATTATTAAAAGTTGATAAAATTCATTCTAGGTATGATAATAGTTTCAGACCCCACAATACTAAAGGGAGGTAAAAAACATGAAGATCAGTGAAATGGGTAACCTTAAACCATTTGGACCACTTTACGACATGGCACAGAGGCAATTCTTAAGGGCAGCAGATGCTATGGAACTTGACCCCAACATTGGTAACTTCCTCCTCTGGCCCCAAAGAATTTTAGAAGTTCACTTCCCAGTAGTTATGGATGATGGACACGTAGAAATTTTCGAAGGTTACAGAGTCCAACACAATACCGCAAGAGGACCTGCAAAAGGTGGAATAAGATATCATCCTGATACAAACCTTGACGAGGTTGCCTCACTTGCATTTTGGATGACCTGGAAATGTGCCGTTATGAACCTTCCATACGGTGGAGGTAAGGGTGGCGTAAGAGTTGAACCATCAAAGCTTTCCGAAAAAGAATTAGAAAGACTTAGCAGAAGATTCTTCTCAGAAATTCAAATGATGGTTGGACCACAAAAAGACATTCCAGCACCAGATGTGAACACAAACGCAAAAATAATGGCATGGTATATGGATACATACAGCATGAACGTTGGTTACACAGCTCTCGGAGTTGTAACAGGAAAACCGCTCGACCTTGGTGGATCAGAAGGTAGACCAGAAGCAACAGGTCGTGGTGTTTCGATAGTTGCAAACGAAGCATGTAAAGTAAAAGGTATTGATATCTCCAAAGCAACAGTTGCAGTTCAAGGTTTTGGTAATGTTGGTTCATACTCTGCTAAGATCCTCTCAGAAGAATATGGTGCAAAAGTTGTTGCTGTCAGCGACGTTAGTGGTGGTATTTATAACGAAAACGGTCTTGACATCAACGATGTTATCGCATACAGAGATGATAATAAAGGTATAATTAAAGGTTATCCAAAAGGAAAGCCAATTTCAAACGAAGAACTTCTGACTCTCGATGTTGATATCCTTGTTCCGGCAGCACTTGAAAACGCTATCACTGAAGAAATAGCAAAGAACGTAAAAGCAAAGATAGTTGTCGAAGGTGCAAACGGTCCAACAACAGAAGAAGCCAACGACATTCTCACAAGCAAAGGCGTTTTAATAGTCCCAGACATTCTTGCTAACGCAGGTGGTGTTACAGTATCTTACTTCGAATGGGTACAAGACTTACAAACATTCTTCTGGGATATCGACGACATAAGAAAGAAACTCAACAAGATGATGGTAAACTCCTTCGCAGAAGTGTACAAAACAAAAGAAAAATACAACGTAGATATGAGAACAGCTGCATATATCGTTGCTATTGCAAGAGTAGCAAGTGCTGTAAAAGAAAGAGGATACTATCCAATGTAATCATATAAGAAAATTGGTTGACATACAGAGTCCTTAGCGCCCCTTCACAGGGGCGCCTTTTTTATGTTATAATAGTTCGTAAAACAAAATAATTTTAAAATTACTGAAAGGGGATGTGGAAATTGAAGTTACTCAAAGAGTTTCTTAGGAAAACGTGGTATCTATATTTGTTTGGTATTCTAACACTTATCGCTATAGATTTGTTTCAGCTCGTTATTCCCAAATATATATCTAAGGTTGTTGATTCAGTCAAAACCATTCAGAATATAGACGAAGTAAGAGTTTTTGTTCTATCAATATTGGCACTTGCTTTTGGTATGTTGATAGGAAGATTCTTCTGGAGGTTTTTCATTATCAGACCAGCTCGATATTTTGACTATTATGCGAAAAAGTATCTTTTCGACAAAATTTTGAGTTTGGACATGCACTTTTTTGATAAAAGAAGGTCTGGAGACATAATGGCTTATTTTACCAACGATATCTCGACAGTTGAACGTATGCTCAGTATGGGAGTTGTCCAACTTACAGATGCTTTGTTTATGACAAGTGCAACACTATTTTTTATGGCAAGTACAGCTGGATGGAAATTGACTTTCATTTCTTTGATACCACTCCCACTAATAGTTGTCATATCCCTTCTTTCTGGAAAACTTATATTCAAGCGTTCAAGAAGACTTCAAGACCTTTATTCAGATTTGAGTGGTTATACTGAAGAGACTATCGATGGAATAAGAGTTGTAAAAAGTTTTTCTATATTACCAAAGATCGAGTCCATTTTTGAAGAAAAGGCGTTCAAGAATTTTAAAGCATCAATGAGCTTGGTAAGAATTTGGGGAATAATTTGGCCTGCCATACATTTTATTGGAACGATATCTTATTTTTTGGCACTGTCAGTCGGAGGTCCGATGGTTATAAAAGGACAGGTGAGCTTGGGAGAATACATAGCTTTCAATAATTACATAGGAATGTTGATTTGGCCTCTCACAGCTTTTGGATGGGTTATCAACCAGGTTCAACAGGGTAGAGCTTCACTTTCAAGATTAAATGAAATACTGAAATCTGAGCCTGTTGTAAAAGAGCCAGAAAATCCTAAAAAAATCGAAAGTATTGAAGAAATATCTGTGAATAATTTGTCTTTTGCTTACCCCGGAACTGATAGACGGGTTTTAAAGGATGTAAGTATGTCAATTAAAAGAGGTCAGCTTGTTGGTATAGTTGGTACAGTTGGAAGTGGAAAATCAACTTTGGTAAAGCTAATAGCGAAATTCTATCCTGTTGAAAGGGGAATGATTACGATAAATGGAATAGATATAAATGACTTAACGTCTGAAAATGTACGTTCAAAAATTTCGTATGTTCCACAGGAGACCTTTCTATTCTCAACAAGTGTCACATATAACGTTGCTTTTGGAATGGATAACTTTGACTTCAATGAGGTTGTGAAGTACTTAGAATTTTCAGATGTCAAAGACGATGTTGAACAATTTCCGGAAAAATACGATACTGTTGTTGGACAAAGGGGAGTTCTTATCTCCGGTGGTCAAAAACAGAGAATTACAATATCTAGAGCACTGATGAAAAAGGCGGATGTTTATATATTTGACGATTGCCTGTCAGCTGTTGACCCAGAGACAGAAGAGAGAATTATCAGAAATATCCGCAGAGAAATGACAAATACAACAATGGTTATTATAACTCACAGACTTAAAGTGCTTCAAAATGCAGATGTTATATATGTCTTCGATAATGGAGAAGTTGTCGAAACGGGTAATCACGACCAATTAATTGCAAAGAACGGACTTTATGCAAGAATGTGGAAAAAACAGTTGGTTGTTGTCGAATAGTAAGAAATATTTTAAAACAAAGTGCATAATCGAGATAGTGGAAAAAATATACGTATTCCAAAGCTTAATTTGACAAATTGAACAAAAAAATGTAAACTTAGTAATTGTCGGATGGACGAGTTTAGGATAAACGTAAAAATTGGAGGTTAGCGTTTATGACAAAGAAAACTGTAGGAGCTTTGGAAAAACGCTTTGGAGAACATATTTGCTATACACTTAGTAAACCAGAAGAGGAAGCATCTCTTTTGGATAAATATTTTGCTCTTTCTTACTCTATAAGAGACCTTATTTCTGAAAAGTTTCTAAAAACTTACGAATATATATACGGTCCGAGAAAAGGAAAAATAGTCAATTACCTATCAATGGAATTTCTTATAGGTAGACTTCTTTACAACAATATATTAAATTTAAAAAAAGAAAACGAAGTAGAGGAGTTATTGAAGAAATACAACCTTACGATTGATGAAATTGCTAAACTCGAAGATGATGCAGGACTTGGGAACGGAGGGCTTGGTAGACTTGCCGCATGTTTTTTGGACTCTTTAGCAACGTTAGGATATCTTTCTTACGGCTACAGTATCAGATATGAATATGGTATATTTAAGCAACTAATAGTAAGCGGTTATCAACAAGAAGCACCGGATGATTGGCTAAGAAACGGTTACCCGTGGGAATTCAAAAAACAAGATGAAGCTGTTACGGTAAGGTTTTTTGGAAGACTAGTTGAAACAAGAGATAAAAACGGGAACGTAAGGTACGAATTAGTTGATACACAAGATATTATCGCAGTTCCATACGATATTTATATAACCGGATACGACAGCGACATAGTCTCGGTTCTAAGATTATGGTCCCCGAAATCAAAGGAAGGTTTCATATTCAACGAATTTGAAAAAGGGAACTACGACAAAGCTCTTTGGTATGAAAACAACGCTGGAGTGCTGTCAAAAGTTCTCTATCCAAACGATGCCTTTTTCCAAGGTAGAGAATTGAGGCTTAAACAAGAATTTTTCTTTGTAAGTGCTTCTATGCAAGACATAATAAGAAGGTTCAAGAGACGATTTGGAAACGATTTCTCAAAGTTACCTGAAACAGAAGTCGTACAACTCAACGATACACATCCAGCACTTGCTATTCCAGAACTTATGAGAGTTCTAATAGATGAGGAAGGCTTAAGCTGGAATGAAGCATTTGAAATAACTAAAAAAACAATCGCCTATACAAATCACACAGTAATGCCTGAGGCACTTGAAAAATGGGAAGCTCCACTTGTTCAAAACTTACTACCGAGACATTACAAGATAATTGAAGAAATAAACGCTGTGTTTCTTGACGAAGTTGCTAAAAAAACAAACCACGATTTGAGAATGATTATTTCAGCATCTATATTTGAAGAAGGAAATATCAAAAAAGTTAGAATGGCAAATATGTGTTCTGCATTCTCTTTCTCAATAAATGGTGTTTCGGAACTTCATACGGAAATACTCAAAAAGAGCGTCTTAGCAGATTTCTACAAACTTTACCCAGAAAAGTTCAACAATAAAACGAACGGAATCACCCAGAGAAGATGGTTGCTCCAAGCAAACAGAGATTTAGCAAAACTTATAACTGAAACCATAGGAGACGAATGGATAAAAGATCTCTCGCAGCTGAAAAAGTTGGAAGCCTTTGCTGATGATTCAGCATTTTTGGAAAAACTTGGAAGAGTTAAACAAAAAAATAAAGAAAGACTTGCCAAATATGTCAAGGAAAGTCTTGGGTTAGATGTTTCCGTCGATTCCGTTTTTGATATTCAAGTTAAAAGAATTCACGAGTACAAAAGACAGCACCTTAATGCAATGAAGATAATACATCTTTACTATCAAATCAAAGAAGGAATTCTAAAACCAGAAGTACCTTTCACATTCTTCTTTGCAGGAAAATCTGCTCCTGGTTACAAAATGGCAAAACTAATAATCAAACTCATCAATTCTATTGGTGAAAAAATGTGCAAAGATCCGAAAGTTTCAAAATACATTAAGGTTGTATTCTTACCTAACTATAACGTTTCTCTGGCTGAGATAATAATGCCAGCCGCTGAAGTTAGTGAACAGATTTCTACTGCAGGAACAGAAGCTTCTGGAACTGGAAATATGAAATTTGCTCTGAATGGTGCACTAACTTTGGGTACCCTTGATGGTGCAAACGTTGAAATACTCGAAGAAGTTGGAGAAGAGAACATTTACATTTTTGGTCTCAAAGCTGAAGAAGTTGAAGAATATAAACGTAAAGGTCTTTACAACCCGTTTGGTTTGTACCTTGAAGACGAAAGGATAAGAAAAGTTGTTGATTCTTTCAAAAATGGAGAATTCTCACCAGAAAATCCAGAATTGTTTGTCGATCTTTATGAAAACTTGTTATTCGGTAAATACGCTCCAATGCCAGACCAGTATTTCTTGTTAGCTGATTTTGACTCATACGTTAAAACACATCACAAGATTGAAAAGGACTATCAAGATAGATTCAGCTGGAACAGAAAATCGCTTTACAACATAGCAAGATGCGGAAAGTTCTCAAGCGACAGAACAATAGAAGACTATGTGAGAGATATTTGGAAAGTTGAAAAGATGTATTAAAATGGCGTGCACCCAAACCGTTCGAGTGCATTGTGTTTTTTATAAAAGGAGGCTTATTTTATGACAAAAACGCGACGGATTTTTTATATTATTATTTTTGCTGTAATAATAGGTTATTTTCTTTCGGGCGTTTATCAAGTTAATCCATCAGAAGTTGCTCTTGTCAAGACCTTTGGAAAGTACACGAGTATGAAAGGACCAGGAATCAACTATCGTGCACCTTTTCCATTCCAATCACATGTGATAGTTGACATTCAAAGCATTAGAAAAGAAGAGATAGGTTTCAAAACAGTAGGTGATAGAAAGTACGAATCAAGTGAAGATGAAGCACTTATGTTAACTGTTGACGAAAATATCGTTAGTGTTGAAGCGGTTGTGACTTACAAGGTTAAAGATCCCGTAAGATTTGCATTTGCATTTGTAAATCCGTCGAATTTGGTTAAGTTCACAACAGAATCAGTACTTAGAGACAGAATTTCAAAAAGAAACGTGGATGAGATACTAACCGCTGAAAGAGAAACAGTTGCTTCCGAGGTGAAGGAAATTACTCAAAAACTTCTTGATACCTACGATGTTGGTGTTTCAATAATAAACGTTCTCCTTCAAGAAGTTGTTCCACCACAAGATGTAATTGCTGCCTTTGATGATGTTAATAATGCAAGGCAAGATAGAGAAAGATATATAAACGAAGCTCAAAGGTATGCGAACAATTTACTACCTACGGTTGAAGGTGAAGCAAAAAAAATAGTCTTGTCCGCAGAAGGATACGCCAAGGAAAAGATTTTGCTTGCTCAAGGTGAAAGTCAAAGATTTGCTCTTGTTTTGCAAGAATATTTAAAATCACCTGAAATTACCGAAGCGAGGTTAAGATATGAAACGTTGCAAGAAGTACTGCCGAAAGCTAACAGAATAATACTTTTTGGTACGGGACAGAACATAAACGTTCTTAACCTTGATAAGTTGTTAGGTGGTGATGGGAAATGAGAATAAGAATAATTCTGTCTGTGATTGCGATCTTTTTTGTTCTTTTAGTTCTTGGATTATCTTTGTACATCGTTGATGAAACCGAATATGCGATAGTTCTGAGATTTGGGCAGATTCGACAGGTAATTTCTGAACCTGGATTAAATTTTAAGACCCCTTTTTTAGACAACGTTGTAAAACTTAATAAAAGGTACCTTATCTACGATATCCCACCTGAAAAAGTATTAACCAACGACAAGAAAACTTTGATCGTTGATTCTTACACAATTTGGAAAATATCGGATCCCAAGAAATTCATAGAAACAATGAGAAATGTGAATTTAGCTTTTTCAAGAATAGATGACGTTGTTTATTCTGGTTTGAGAAACACACTTGGAAAACTAAATTTCGATACTATAGTAACACAGGAAAGAACATTTTTGCAAGATGTTACGAATTTTGCAAAAAGTAACCTGAAAGATTTCGGTATCGAAATACTTGACGTTAGAGTCAAAAGAACGGATTTACCAAGAGAAAATAGGTTGGCTACGTTTGAGAGGATGAAATCAGAAAGGCAGAGCATTGCAGCCCTGATCCGAGCAGATGGACAGAGAATAGCTCAGGAGATAAGAGCCGAAGCGGATAAGAAAGCAACTGTCATTTTGGCTGAAGCAAAGAGTAAAGCTGAACAAATAAAAGGTACCGGTGAAGCGAGTGCTACACAAATATATGCGGAAACTTTCTCGAAAAGTTCAAAATTTTACAACACTTGGAAAACTCTTGAAACGTATAGAACAGTTATTCCAGGAAGTATAGTCCTGCTCGATGATGAAATGCAATTTCTCCAACAACTTAGAAAATGATAAGGTATGTTCGTTAAAAAAACACTCCCAATTCATATGGCAGTGATTGGGAGTGTTTTTTACTTTAATGTGATATAATTTTTGTAAGAATAAAAGTGAGGTGATGACTATGAAGATGATAAAAACAATTTTCAAAATATCTTTCAGAAATTTTCTAAAACATTGGAGAGTTACAATGTTAATAATCTTAGGAAGCATGATTGCTACCATCTTGATGGTCGGTGGTTTATCGGTCAACGACTCGGTTTCGAAATTTTTAAGAGATAAAGTATTAAAGAATTTCGGTAGTATAGACATTGTTGCAAGGGAAAAGACTGATACGATATTTTTACCAAAAGAACTCGATTTGGAAAAATCGTTGCCGATTCTTGAAAATTTAAAAGAGGTGGAAAAATTCGTCGCTGTTAGACTTGCTCAAGCGAATATAATTGTTAACGGTAAATACGCTGATATTTACGTTTTAGAAGTCACTCCGGAGTTTGAAAAGTTTATAGGTAGGAAGGTCAACGGAACATTTATATCGAAAGATACAGCTATTGGTTTTGGACTAAAGAAAGGCCAGACAATCGAAGTCGTAACTGCAAAAGGTACGTTTAAGGTTAAAGTAGATGATTTCGGAACTGATGAGCTTAACTTTAGAGGTGAAACAGCTTCTCAGAACGGAACATTGTTTCTCAGTAGTAAAGAGTTTGAAAGAATTGGTGTCTATCCCCTCAGTGGTCCGAATACATTTCTTATCACTCTAAAAATTCCCATTGAAGCGCATGAAAGATTTGCAAAGACTCTTTCTTCACAAACAAGCTTGAGGGTTAACCCGGTTAAATTTAGATTGTTTAACTCTCCACTTAACAGGCTTGTTGGGTATCTATTCATAGGTTTCAGTGGTTTTGCATTGATTTCAAGTTTCTTGTTTGTTTCAAACTTCTTCGGGATTTTGGCTGAAGAGAGACGAAAATCGTTGGGAGTTTTGAAGACAATAGGATTTACGAAAGGAAAAATGTTCTCAGTTCTTTTTCTTGAAGGAATTATTTACCTTATTTCGAGCGGAACAATCGGTGCTTTTTTAGGAATTTTTTTCGGTAAGTATTTGGTTTATAGAATAAACAAATTTACATTTACAGGAGAAGTTTTTGTCTCGCTTCAAGAAAATATAAACTTTTACATCACCGCAAGAACGGTTCTTTTAGGTGTTTTCGTCTCTCTCATAATTCCTATAATGATCTTACTATTCAGAAGTAGGAAATTCGCAAAGGTTCCACCTTACGAAGTTATAACTGGAAACATAAAGGAAGAACGCAAAAACTATCTGAGAATTATATTTGTTCTTATTTTTTTGTTACTCATCTTTTCTTTCAGATATTCGTACATTTATACGGTTGCTATAATCTTTCTAACTATTCCACTTTTTGTAAACAGCCACTTGATAAACTTTGTATTTGGAATATCTGCTATGCTTGTACTAATCCCGAAATTTGGTGTTGGTTCTGGGACCGAATTCTTGTTGAGAGCACTCTTTATACTTATAGGATCTGTATATGTTATTTTTTCGTTTTTGCCAGTACTGATTGAATTATTTAAAAAAATCAAAAACGTTCCTTTAATGATTGCAGTTGCTTACACTGAAAAATATAAGGTGAGAAATTTCGTGATCTTTCTCATTTACTCAGTTACTTTAGTTTTAGTTTTAGTAAGTGCGATTATACCTGAAAGTGTGTTTAGATATGTAGAATTGAAGAAAGGTGAAGGAGCTTACGGATTTGACTTCATAATAGTTGAAAATCCAATTAAATTCTTTTTTGGATCTTACAAGTATTTGAACGATGAGAAATTCAAATCGTACTTTGATTCACTCTCACCCATCCAGTTAGTTGAAGGACGTTTTGGAAACGAAACGAAAAAGTATTCTTTTATATTAGCAAACAAAGACATACTTGAAAACTTGAAGGTTCCGGGGTTGAACACTGAAGAACTAATGAAGGTTAAGCTAGACAAGTTCATAATTTTAAACAATAATTTATCTGTAAAAGATACGCCTAATATCACACTTAAAGGTATACTTCCTGCAATTTCGGGGACCTATCAAGACGAGTTTAAGGTGGTAGCTACATTCGACCCAGAACAAGCTTTGGTTCCCGTTGACGGTATAATAGTAGCTGAAGACAAAAAGATTATGGGGGCTTTAAGAGGATACGTTGGAAGAGTAAAAGACACAGAAAGTGCGATAAAAGCCCAAGAATTCGTTGCAAGCAAATTTGACGGAGCATTTTACATAACTGCAGAAATCGAGAGAATCTTTTCTTCTCTCGAAAACTTAGTCAATATGTCTCTTCAATTGTTTTATCTTGGTTTCATAGCTGGTTTTGCAGGGCTTGCAGTTATTACCTATAGAAACGTTTACGTTAGAAAGCGTGAAATTGGTATGCTAAGATCAGTCGGTACTTCCCAATATGGAGTGATGATGATCTTTGTTTTTGAGTCTCTTGCACTTATTACCGTTGCTATGCTAACTGCCATCCTATCAACTTATTTTATAGTAACTGACCTTACCGGATACGTTGCTGAAACACTCCAAGATTTCAAAATCATTGTCCCATTCTGGAAGACTTTTATAACTTTGGTAAGTGTATACTTCATTTCACTGCTGTTCGTAATTATCCCAGCAAGGTCTTCTTTAAGAGTTCCACCTGCTGAGGCTTTGAGAGTATTTGATTAACAACGCTTAATAGAGGAGTAGATAAAACAGATTAATCATTACCGGTACGAGTAGTGAAACTATAAAACCATGACTGAAACATACTAATGAATCTTCTTTGTCACCATAAGAAGAAATAACTCCAAGAAGCGTATCCATAGAAGTTGCTCCTGCAACGGATATCGATGCCCTAACGGAAAACTTTGAAAGTATTGGATTTAAAAGTATCGCATATATTTCTCTAAATATGTTTGACAAGAAAGAGATAGTACCAAGATACGGAGATACTAATTGAGAAATCATAATACCTGAAAGACTGTACCAACCAAATCCAGAAGATACTAAGAAAGTCTCCCTAATAGTAAGTTTTGTGAATAGGGAAACAAGGAAGGCACCTATGTAGGTGCCTATTAATGTCATTAATACTTGGTAGAGTATATCTCTGAAAAAACGCTTTTCTATTTTCTCTTTCGACAAGTCTAATCCGACAAAGATAACTATTGCATAAAGGATAATCTCTGTTGATTTTCCAGGGATAAACATCCCAAAGAATTTTCCAAAAACTACTCCGATTACCACAGAGCTAAAAAGAATTAATGAGCTAATCATAATTAGTCCTCCAAATCCCTTTTCTTAATTTTTCTACCGTATAAACCTGCAAAGACTGCGCTTCCAACAACCGTTGTGGTTGCAATTAAGAAAGCATATAGCGAAATTTCATCCAACCTTGAAATCAGTTCTTTATCTGAACCAATCCTAACACCGAGAGAAAAAAGCAAAAAAATAGTAAGTACGAAAATTAATCTGTATTTAGATATCCAGGTTGTGTTAAAAAATCTTCCCACTAAAAATCCTGCAAAAAACAGTAAAAAAACAAAAAAAACAATTCCAAGTCCGCTCATACTATCTAACTACCTTCCAAGAACAATTTTTCTTACCACTTCACCAACTCCACCATCGTTGTTCGAAGAGGTAATATATTTTCCAAAAAATTTGACTTCTTCTGGAGCGTTCGCCATAACTACTGGATAACCGACTATTTTCAAAAGTTCGATGTCGTTATAATTGTCACCGATGTACATAGTTTCAGAGTGTAAGACACCAAAATAATTTAGCAAGAAATTTAGTGCGTTTTCCTTTCCAGTTCCAGCACCGAAGAATTCATAGAAAACTTCATCGTCAATTCTGTTATTCTTTACGACACTTAAATAAGATTCGTTCTTTAAATAATTTACAACGTTTAGTATTTTGTTTTCATCACCAACCAAGGCTACTTCAGCAACATCGTCTATTATATAATCTAAGACATCGGATACGAAATTCAACCGCCAATTGTTGTGGTCCATATATCCTTTAAACGCACCAGAATAAGGTTGATCTATGTACATATCTTTTTCGGACAAAAAATCTTTATAAAGTATGTAAAATAGTCCTTCCTTTCTCGCAAGTTTAATTACAATTTTTGCAATGTCTGATTTCAACGGGGTTTGATACAGAATATTGTTTTTCTTCCACTCGTAAATAAATGCGCCATTTTGGAATATTACTGGCACATCCAAATTCAATTCTTCTATGTATTTTTTTGCAGAATGAAAGTTTCTTCCAGTTGCAACACTAACATGTATTCCATTTTGAACAGCTTCTTTCAGGGCCAATATGTTTTTTTCAGGGATATTTTTGTTATCGTCCAAAAGTGTACCATCAAGGTCGGTTACGATAAGTTTTACCATATTGCCTCTCCCTTATCTTGAAATAATTACTTTACTTAAATCTCCAGCGATTATTTGAACACCTTTTGGTTTGGAATCAGCTTCAATAACTTCAACTTTTTTACCTATCAATGAAGAATCAATTCGAAACGAAGTGTTAGAAACCTTTACTTCATCCATGAGTATTGAGTTTTCTATTTCGCAATTTTCTATCAAAACGTTATCTCCTATTGAAGTATAAGGACCTATATACGCGTTTACTATTGTACAGTTCTTGCCAATTATAACTGGTCCACGTACAACGCTCTTTGAAACGTCTGTACCTTCACCTATATATACTCTTCCTTGAATAATACTATCAGAATCAACGATTCCATTTATTTCATAGTTTTCTATAACCTCATCTAAAATCTTTCTATTCGCATCGATTAAATCTTCGGGTTTTCCGGTATCTTTCCACCAACCGTACACAACATGACCTTCAACTGTCCCTTTGTGTTGTATTAACCAATCAATAGCGTCGGTTATTTCATATTCACCGCGCCAAGATGGTTTTATATTAGCAATACCTTCGAATATCTCTTTTCTAAAAAGGTATAAGCCAACGATAGCCAAATTCGATATCGGTTCTTTCGGCTTTTCAACAACCTTTATTATTCTGTCCCCTTCCATTACCGCAACACCAAACCTGGATGGATCAGAAACTGGTGCCAGCATAATAAGAGCACTCAGTTCTTTCTTTTCTTCGAATTCTTTCACAAAAGGAGAAATGTCGTCAAGTATTAAGTTATCTCCTAAGTACATTAGAAAGTCTGAATCACCTAAGAAATCTTTTGCCATAAGAACCGCATGAGCTAATCCTTTTGGTTCTTCCTGCAAGATATACTCGAATTTTACACCGTATTGTTCACCAGTACCAAAAAATGCTTTAAAATCGTTTATGTTCTCAGGGCTAACTATCAATCCTATCTCAGTTATACCAACGCTTTTTATCTTTTCAATCGTGTAAAGTATAACGGGTTTGTTCGCAACTGGGATTAAGTGTTTTGCTGTTGTATAGGTAAGTGGTCTTAGTCTTGTACCTTTTCCAGCACAAAGAATAATAGCTTTCATATCTTAAGTCCCCCTTTTTTTCATATTTTGTCAACTTTTATTATACCATACACACTTTAAATTTGAATTTTGAGTACATAAATCAAACTCAAAAACCATCACGCATACCCGTATAAAAAAGTAAAAAGATGAGAACTCAAGAGAGAAAGTCAAAAAATCAGCGAAAATGGTTAGTTATTCTTTTGTGATATTTTTGACTATCTTCAAAATACAGTTTAAACTTTTAATGCACTAACTAAATTTGGAGGTGTTTTCATGACAGAAAAAGAAGTTTTGTTACTTGTCAAGAACAACGATATCGATTTTATTGATTTAAAAGTTGTTGATCTCTGGGGAAGATGGAGACACGTTACACTTGCAAAGACTAACTTTTCTGAAAAGACATTTAAAGAGGGCGTAGGGTTTGATGCATCAAATCTTGGATACGCTGAAGTTTTCAACAGTGATATGGTGATAATTCCTGATCCGAAAACCGCTATTGTAGAAGAATACAAAGGTGAAAAGGTGCTCTCTATGATATGCGATGTGTACGAAGTTGAGAATTTTACACCATGTTCGCACGATCCTAGAACAATCCTTAAGAAAACTCTTGAAAGCATAAAAGATATAGCTGATGAAGTTTATTTGGGACCCGAGTATGAATTTCATATCTTTGAAGATGTAAGGTATAAAGTAGCTAACAATCAGGTATACTTCGAAGTTGATAGTAAAGAAGGTTTCTGGAATTCAGAAGTTACAGGTGAATATTTTATCGGCAGAAAGAAAGGATACCATAGAATACCACCGTTTGATACTTTGATGGAAGTCAGAAACGCTATTGTCAAAAAACTTCTTGAATACGGAGTTCCAGTAAAATACCACCACCACGAGGTTGGAAGTTGTCAAGTTGAAATTGAACTTTCGTTTGTTCCCGCACTTGAAGCTGCGGATTACACTATGTTGGTTAAACACGTCGCAAGACTTGTTGGGCAAGAGATGGGTTACATCGTAACATTTATGCCCAAGCCTTTATACGATGAGGCTGGAAACGGTATGCACGTCCACCAATTTTTGAAGAAGAACGGAAAGAACATTTTCGATGGTGATAAACTTTACAATCTCTCGCGAGAAGCACTTTATTACACGGGGGGTATTTTAAAATACGCACCATCTTTGATGGCATTCACTAATCCTTCTACGAATTCTTACAGAAGACTTGTACCCGGTTTCGAAGCACCTACAAACGCAGTTTTCGCACTTGCAAACAGAACATCAGCTATCAGAGTACCCGCCTATGTAAAAGATCCTGAAAAAAGAAGAATTGAATTTAGAACTATAGATGCGACGTGTAATCCGTATCTCGCATTTTCTGCAATGATTTTAGCAGGCATCCAAGGAATTAGAGAAAAGATTGATCCCGTCGCTGAAGGATTTGGACCTTACGAAGGAGATACGTATGAAAAAGTTCTTAAACCGCTTCCAAAGAGTCTTGAAGAAAGTTGCTTAGCTTTGAAGAATCAAAATCATTACCTTACGACTTTTCCAGAAGACTTGATCAAACACTGGATTGTTAAAAAACTTGAGGAAGAAAGAAAAGTCTCAACGATTCCACATCCAGCTGAATACGACCTGTACTTTGACTGCTAAAATAAAGGCTCTCGTCAAAGAGAGCCTTTATTTATCTTCGAAAGAATTTCTTGAACTTTAATTACATACGGAACTTCAAGCCTTGCTGATTGGATTATATCTTCGTACTCGAACGCCTCTCGTGTTGGTTTGTCTAAAACAATTTTACCATTTCTCATAACAATAGTTCTTTCAAAAATTCGGTAGACAAAATCCATATCGTGAGTTATTGTTAGAACTAACTTACCCTCGTTCTTTAATATTGCTATAATCTCTTCCAACTTTTCAACAGATTTACGGTCTTGAGCTAAAGTAGGTTCATCGAGTATAACTATTTTACATTCCATAGCAAGAACAGAAACTATTGAAAGCAACTTTCTTTCAGAGAAAGATAAATCATGTGGGTTTCTATCTATTTTTTTATCCAGCCCAACTAAACTAAGATACTTTAGTGAATTCTCACGAGCTTTTTCGAAATCTAAACCTATATTTAAAGGTCCAAACAGAACTTCGTCTAAGACTTTGCTTTTGAATATTTGGTCATCAGGATTTTGAAAGACAAATCCAACAATTTTTGAAAGTTTTGCTACACTTACCTGCTTAGTGTTTAATCCATCAACGTAAATATCCCCACTTACGGGTTTCAAAAGTCCCTTTATGAGTTTTGCGAGTGTAGTCTTTCCAGCACCATTTTGACCAACGATTGCTGTTGGTCTGTTATCAAACTCAACGTTTAGGTTCTTCAAAACAGGTCTATCTTCTGAATAATAAAAGTACAAATCTTTTACCTGAATCAAACTCATCTGTCCACCAACTCTTCAAGCTCTTTTAGTGATACAGGATATCGACCATCTTTTTTTCTCAAACCGTGAATTTTACAAACTTGTGTTACTATTGGCTCTTTTATACCATCCAGCTCAATACCAGAATTAAACACGTTGATGGGTGTATCAAGAATTTTAATTTTTCCGTCTGAGAGTACCATTAGTCTGTCGGAAAATTCACATAATTTATCGATCTTGTGTTCAACTAAAACTATTGTATATCCATTGCTCTTGAGTTCCAAAACTATCTGAAAAATCTCATTTGTACTCTCAGGATCTAACTGAGAAGTAGGTTCATCAAAAATTAATATTTCAGGTTTCATAGCCAAAATGCTTGCTATAGCAACTTTTTGGAGTTGACCGCCGGAAAGTTCGAACGGATTTCTATCCTTTAATTCTTCTATCTTCAGCAGTTTCAGTACTTCTTCAACTCTTGAAATTATCTCATTCTTTGGAAGTGCCAAGTTCTCAAGTCCAAAAGCTATCTCTTCAAAAACAGTTTGTTTTGAACCAGTCATTTGGTTATATGGATTTTGAAAAACTAGACCTACTTTTTGATAAAGAGTGTTGTAGTTATTTTCATTTATTTCCCTTCCATCGATATATACCTTACCACCGAAGGCCCCTTTAAAAAAGTAGGGAACTATTCCAACCAAAGCAAAGCAAAGTGTGGACTTCCCAGAACCGTTTGATCCGATTATACCCAAAAGTTCGCCTTCTGAGACACTGAAAGATACTCCTTTTAGGGCTAATTCTTTTGAAGTAGGGTAACGATACTTGAGATTTTCTACAATTATCTTTTCCATAGCAGAATAACTATCCTCCAAAGCAAAGAGATTGTAATAGAAAGCCAGAGAATAACTTTTAGTTTTTTATCAAAAGAAGTATCTTTGTATTCGTTTAAGAATGTCTTTTTTGTTGTATGAAACCCACGAACTTCCAATGCGATAGCTCTTTCTTTTGCTGAAATAAGAGAACTTATGACAACTGGACCTATCAGTGGTACGAAAGCTCTGGCTCTTTTCAAAAGGTTTCCTTCGATTTCAAGTCCACGAGACCTTTGAGCGTCTAATATATCATCCATTTTGGAAATCATCTGTGGAATTATCTGAAGCACCGATTCTAAAACGTAACCGAATTTAGGTGGAAGTCCTCTTTGAACAAGTTCTTCAAACAGATTCTGTGGTTTTGTTGTCAAAACTAACAGTGCAAATGAAAATAAAAGATTGAGCATTCTAAGAGAAATTGTTAGTGCTCTAAAAACACCTTCTTTGTAAAAAGTGAGTCCAAATACTTTGAACAAGGGGGTAATGTTTTGATAATTGAAAAGACCTTGGATAATGAAAACTGTAAGCAATATTATTCCCACAAATGAAAGAACATATAGAGTACGTTTGAAAGTTTTTGACACTATAGTAAATGACAAATTTAATAAAAACAGTAAAAAGCCGACCATCAAACTGTCATATAGAAAGATGGTCAGCGTTATGAAGATAATATATAGGAGCTTATTTAAAGCTGTTGTTCTGTGAAGAAAAGAGTCTCCTTCTTTGTAAAGACTTAAATTTCTCAACTAATTTCCCACCTTAATCCAACAATATTGTGATTTATCACAATTTCTCAATCTCACTTTTTTCACTGTAAAGACTAATCAGATTTTTCGGGAGTGATTTGAAGATGTAGTAAGCTATTACCATAGAAATAACTTTGTCCGGGATGTCCACAACAAACTCATCTAAGAAAGATGCAAGCCAGATAGAAGTCTTTTTGGACATTAAGAATGCGAAAAGTGCATCTCCCCATAGATTTCCAGTCTGCCCTTCCCAGAATATTACATTTAATGGTGTTGAAACAACAGCAGCTACGACAGCAACAACAAATCCTGAAAAGATCGCAAGTGGAAGATTTTTAATCATATTTTTCATCATCAAGAAACCAACGGTTAAACCGATAGCGACACTTGTTAGTGCGTATACAAAAGATATTGGGTCAACAGTAACCCCGTAGATTACATTGTTAGCCGCACCACTGACAGCTCCAACAAAGGGTCCAGCAAGCATACCAGCGAGCATAGTACCGATAGAATCAAGCCAAAGTGGTAGTCTTAAAAGACTTGCAAAAAGCTTACCAACATAATTGATACCGATTGCAACAGGTATCAACACGATGACAGCCGTTGTAAATGTTGACTTTTTTGCCATAGTCTTTAATCCTCCTTTCGATTTGGAATAACTAGGATAAGTTTCCTCAGTTTTCATTATACTATATTTCTAAAGAAAAAGCATACTTTTCATACTGTCTAAACAGATTAAAAAAACGTGAAAAACTCTTAAATTCAGAAAGAAATCACTCCTTAAAGAGATTTTTTAGGTTAGCATATCTTCAAATCTACTATATAATAGTTATGGACCAATTCAACAAGATGAGGAGGTATCGAAAATGTGGGAAAACGTAAAAAAGACTGATCCTGAGATTTACGATGTTATTCTCAAAGAACTCGAAAGACAAGAATACGGTCTTGAACTTATAGCTTCAGAAAATTTCACATCCTTAGCAGTTATGGAAGCAATGGGAAGTGTTTTAACAAACAAATACGCAGAAGGTTATCCAAAAAAGAGATATTACGGTGGATGCGAGTATGTAGATATCGCTGAGACACTTGCAAGAGAACGTGCAAAACAACTTTTCAATGTAAAATATGCAAACGTACAACCACACTCAGGTTCACAAGCAAATATGGGAGCATATTTTGCAGTTTCACAACCTGGTGATGTCTTAATAGGTATGTCATTGAGCCATGGAGGACATTTAACACACGGTGCAAACGTTAATTTCTCCGGGCAAATTTACAAAGTCTATCAGTACGGAGTTGATCCCGTTACAGAAATGATAGATTATGACCAAGTTAGAAAATTAGCTTTAGAAGTTAGACCAAAGATAATAGTTGCCGGTGGAAGTGCTTATTCAAGAATAATAGACTTCAAGAAATTTAGAGAGATAGCAGACGAAGTTGGAGCGTATTTAATCGTCGATATGGCACACTTTGCTGGTTTAGTTGCGGCAGGGTTGTATCCTAATCCAGCAGAATATGCTCACATCGTAACAAGCACCACCCACAAAACTTTGAGAGGTCCACGTGGAGGTATTATCCTTACAAACGATGAAGAACTTTACAAGAATATAAACAAATCAATATTCCCCGGTATCCAAGGTGGACCACTTATGCACGTAATCTCCGCAAAAGCAGTTTGTTTCAAAGAAGCACTTACTGACGAGTTCAAGAAATATCAAGAACAGGTCGTCAAAAATGCAAAAGCATTAGCTAAAGCTCTTGAAGATAGAGGACTTAGGATTGTCTCTGGTGGAACTGATACGCATCTTATGTTAGTTGACCTTAACCCATTAAATGTTACAGGTAAAGCTGCAGAAACTGCTCTTGGTTATTGTCATATTACTGTTAACAAAAACACCATTCCAAATGAAATGCGTTCGCCATTTGTCGCAAGTGGTATCAGACTCGGAACCCCGGCTTTAACAACAAGGGGGATGAAAGAAGAACAGATGATTGAAATCGCCGACCTGATCGTTTACGTACTAAGAAACATCAAGGATGAAAATGGAACGATAGACGAAGACGTAGCAAAGAAAATTTCAACAAGAGTAATTGAGTTATGTAAAGAATTTCCACTTTATTCAAATAAAATAACGTTGTAAAAAGGGGGATCTGAGATGGTTGTAAGACCTTTTAGAGCTGTTAGACCAAGAAAAGATATGGTATCAAAAATTGCTGCGAAACCATACGATGTTGTTAATGAAGAACAAGCAAGAGAAGCAGCGAAGAATAACCCATATATTTTTTACAAGGTATCAAGACCAGAGATAAATTTTGAAGAAAAAAGATCAACAACAGATCCGGAAGTCTTAGAAGCAGGTAAAAAACATCTTGAATGGTTAATAAAAGAAGGTTATATGTTCCAAGAAGATAAACCAGCAATATACATTTATAGACAGATTTGGAGAGGACACATTCAAACAGGATTTTTTGCAACTTTTTCGGTAGATGAGTATTTGGCTGATAAAATAAAGAAACACGAATTAACAAGAAAAGATAAAGAAGATGAAAGAGCAGCACACGTTAGAGCAGTTGGTGCACATACAGGACCAGTATTTTTAATGTACAAGTCAAGACCAGAGATTGACAATATTATCTTAGAATACGCTGATGGCGAACCAGAGTACGATTACATCGATGAAACAGACGTTGAACACATAGTTTGGGTTGTAAAGGACGAAGAAAAAATTAAAAGACTTGTCGATGCCTTTAAAGATGTCGATGCTTTTTATATTGCTGATGGTCATCACAGAGCAGCAGCAGCAGTTAGAGCGGCACAAGAATATAGAAAGGAAAATCCAAATCACACAGGAGAAGAGGAATACAACTTCTTCTTGGCAGCACTCTTCCCACACAATCAGCTTAAAATACTCGATTACAACAGAGTTCTCAAGGATTTGAACGGAAATTCCAAAGAAGAATACTTTAAAAAAGTATCTGAAAAATTCAATATCGAAGAAGTTTCAGGTTTGTTCAAACCAGCTAAAAAACATGAATTCGGAATGTACATAGATGGAAAATGGTACAAACTTACTCCAAAAGCGGGAACTTACAACGAGGAAGATCCAATAGAATCTTTGGATGTTTCAATACTGCAAAACAACCTTTTGGCACCGACACATGGTATTGAAAACCCAAGAACTGATAAGAGAATTGATTTTGTAGGTGGAATCCATGGAATAGAAGAACTTGAAAGAATTGTTAATATTGGCGAAGCTGTCGTTGCATTTGCACTTTATCCAACATCTCTTGAAGATTTGTTGAAAGTTGCGGATGCTGGTAAGATAATGCCACCAAAATCCACTTGGTTTGAGCCAAAATTGAAGAGCGGAATTGTTGTACATTTAATATGATAAAACAAAAAGCACACTTAAATACAGGCGAGCTTAAAAGCTCGCCTTTTATAATTTTTTATGTGGTGATTTTATTTGATTTTTGTGGTAAAATATACTTGGAAGCCTTTTAAGGAGGTTGGAAAGATGAAATTCTTAGATGGGGTCACCGTAAAATATATACGGAAGGATCAAATCGAAAACTACCGAAAAGTTCAGAAAAAAATCTCAGAAGTTATTGAAAGTAAGCTTCACTTCGAACCATCAAACAGTAAGTACTTTGGAACGTACCGCCTAGAGTTTTACATTGTGGAAAACGAAGTACCAACGATCAAACTCAACGGTTTTGTTTTTGCTGAAAATCCATTGGAATGGTTAATGAACAGGGAAAATCAAAACGAGATAAAGATAAAAGAAGACTTTCATTTGGTAGAAACCGAGTTTGTTGAGACATTTGATGATGAGTTAGTTAAAGCGATATCTGCTGAACAATTCAAAGTTTATGTCTTCGTTCAAAAGGAAAAAGCACTTGAATTGACTCTTCATCAACTTGTTCTTGAAGGATTGAAAAAGTTACTTCTAGTACTTTACGATGAAGATGTAGATATTTCTAACTATGAAGTTGAACTTCAAGGTGAGATAACAGACTATTTCCTATAACAGGTGGTGAATTAAATTGTCGAAAGATGTGGTCGGATTACTTTCCACACCTGGAAAGAAACACAATTCAATAAAGGAAGCGTTGATATTTGTTAATTACGATATTATCGAGTATGAGTCGTTAACTAATGTCGTTTTGAACCCACCTGATCTTTTAATTATTAACGAACATAACGAGGATATTGTGTACGAATGGATAAAATTTCTAAGAAAAAACCCGATATTCGAAGATATTCCAATCATTTTGGTAACATCTTCAGCCGAAGAGGATTTAATGATGAGTGCCTTTCAACTTGGAATAAACGATTTTATAGTTCTCCCAGCCAACTCCTTGGAGGTCATCTCAAAAGTAGCTACTCATCTTGAATTAAAGAAATCAAAAATTCGGATAAAACAACTCTACGAGGAATTAACGGAAAGTCTTAAGATAGCTTCACTCACTCAGCATGTGACAATTCCACCAAATCTTTACGTAACAGATAAATACTGGTTTACATCGATTTATCAACCTGTACAATTTATTGGTGGAGATGTCTTTGATATAATTCCATTAGATGATGGTTCAGTATGTTTTTATATGGCGGATGTTTCTGGTCACGGAATAGCTCCTGCGATGTTAACTTTTGCCGTCAAAACTCTTATCGAAAGTATAGTTAAAAAGGAAAGAAAGCTATATGAAATAGCGAATCAACTTCAGGAATCTTTGCGTAGTGTTATGAAAGAAAACTACTTAACTATTTTTCTTGGAATTCTTAAAGATAGTATCTGTGAGTATATAAATTGTGGGCATCCTAACATCATTGTTTACGATGGAAATAGATTCTCGGAAAAAATAACTAAGAATAACCTTCCAATTGGGTTGTTCGAGTATCAATATACATCTGACGATGTTAGTTTTTTCGAAATTGATTTTAATAAAGCATACGTAGTTTATACTGACGGTGTTTATGCAGGTT
>FWWL01000974.1_pt1 | contig 72532 bp, 63 predicted proteins | sample 2228331 | NCBI WGS metagenome assembly FWWL01 (sample SAMEA103939775, study PRJEB20133) | metagenome
GGGGGGCTTTGGGTCCAGGGTCTCAGGGGCAGGACCCCCGGGGGAGGTCGGGGGAGGCCTTTCCCCGCCTCCAGGAACCATGCACCCTCGTTGATTCTGGGCTGAAAACTGTCCTACGGTCAGCCCCAGGCCTCCTTGACATCCAATAGCCAGCTCTTTACCTGTAAGTAGGTAAGGAGGACGAAATGCTGCGGGCGACTTTGACCCGCAAGGGCCGGATCACGATCCCCAAGAAAGTGCGGGAGGCCCGCGGAAGAGGCCGCGCTCGGCCAGGCCCTCGCAGAGAAATTCGAGCAATCCTCCCTTCTAAGGACAGGACAGGACACACGCAGGCGCCTGCATAAGTCCTCATGGAGGCGAAGCGGCATGAGGGTTTTTATGGCGGTCGTCGAAAAGTGTCCCGATACCGGTTTGTACGTCGGCTATGTGCCGGGCTTCCCCGGGGCTCATACGCAAGCAGAGACACTGGATGAGCTACACAAAAACCTCCGCGAAGTGATCGAGATGCTTCTTGAGGACGGTGAGCCGGTGCTGGAAGCCGAGTTTGTCGGCACACAATTGGTGGTGATTGCCTGACGATGGGCAAGTATCCCGTTCTCAAGCCGCACGAGGTGGCGGCAATCTTGGAAAAACTCGGCTTTGTGGAAGTGCGCCAAAGAGGCTCCCACAAGCAGTATCGGCATCCGGATGGTCGGACGACCACCGTCCCTTTTCACAGAGGACGAGACATTTCACCGATTCTGCTGCGGCAGATAGCCAAGGACATCAGACTTTCCGTAGAAGAACTGCTGAAATACAGGTGATCGGCGGCTTCACCCCGCCGGTTCCGGCGCGATCGTGACCGCGATGGAGCCCAGCTTGACGGTTGTATGAGAGACTTGGGCGATCGGACGGATCTCCCTGGCGTCGTAGGTCACCCGGCTTCGTCTCAGGCCGGCCCCCCACTCCCGGAGCTACATCCCCGCTATCGGCTCCCCGGAGACGGTGGCCTCATGGGAGGAAGAGGAACAGGCCTGTAGAAACCGCCGGCATGGGGCCGGGGCCAGCCCCGGCGGGGCTATGACCTCCCCCCGGGGGATTCCAAGGGGATCAGGCGGGGCGGCCCATCCGGGGCCCGGGGACGGGACCGACTCGGCCCGCCGACGGCGGCCGCCTCCCGGTTGAGGCCCCACGCCTGCTCCCAGTCGGCCAGGACGCTGACGACGGCGACGCCGGCGCCCCCCGTCGTGGGGCTCAGCCGGCCCGTCGAGAGGAAGGGCCACTGGCCCTGAAAGCCCGGCGGCGGCAGGGTCTCATAGACGGCCAGGCCGTCCCCGCCGAGGATCGCCCGGAGGGCCTCGGGGTCGCTCCCCAGGCCGAGGCCCGGACCGACGAAGAAGTGGGCCAGGTTCCGGACGACCTCCTTGTCGGTGTCGGCGACCGACTGGGAGATCAGGAGGAACCCGACGCCGGCCTTCCGGAGCTCCCGGACGGCCCGGCGGACGACGTCCCCCAGGGGCCCCGGCTGGGTCTCCTGGGGGACGACCCAGTGGGCCTCGTCGATGACGACCAGGACGCCCGCCGGCTCGCCCCGGGCCCAGGCCGCCAGGGCCTGCGTCCGGAGGGCCGAAAGGAGGTGGGCCGCCAGGACCACGTCCTCGGGCCGGGCCGGGTCCAGCCGGAGGGTCCAGAACGAGGCCCTGGCGAGCGAGGCCAGGAGTTCGGCGACGGCGACCCGGCCCGGCTGGGGCCGAAACAGGGCGGCCGCCTCCTCGAAGGCCTGGCGGATGGCCCGGAGCGTCACGAGGCCCGGCCGGCAGAGGACGTCCTCGATCTCGGCCCGCCGGTCGGGGTCGGCGTAGATGTGCCGCAGGGCCCGCCGGAGGGTCCCGACGAAGGCCTCCCAGGACTCCAGGGCCGACAAGCCGGCCCCCATCCCGACCAGGGCCCGGACGGCCGCCTCCTCCTTCTCGGCCGTCTTGAACCCCAGGTCCCGCAGGACCCCCCGGAGCCGCAGGACCTCCAGCAGGAGCGCCGGGTCGTCGAACCGAAAGTCCCGGAGGGTCAGCGTCCGCCGGCTCCAGCCCAGGGCGGCGCAGACCCGCTCGAAGGGATAGCCCCGGATGCGGTCGGCCGACCACTCGCCCTGGGGGTCGAGGACAAGGACGCCCCGCAGGCCCCGGACCATCAGGGCGAACACGAGGGCCGCCGACAGGACCGTCTTGCCCGAACCCGACCGGCCGAAGACGCCGACGTGGACGGCCTCGCCGAACCCCCGGCCGTCGAAGGGCAGGGCCAGGACCGGCTCGGGCACGCCGTCGTACTCCCCCAGGACCCACCAGCCGGCCCGACCCATCCGGGCCAGCTGGGCCCGGTCGGCCCGGTAAAACAGCGTCCCCGACGGCAGGGGCCGGGGGAGCCGCTCGGGCCGCCCGCCCCGGAGGCAGTAGCAGTAGCGGACCTCCAGGGTGAAGATGTCCCGGCCGAGGGGCAGGCCGGCCCCGTCCTCGGCCGCCCGGTGGGCCAGCTTCTCCTGGACGCCGTAGGCGAAAAGGTAGGGGTTCTCCCCGACGGCCGACACGACCCGAGCGAGGACCTCGACGTCGCCCGACCGGGCGTAGAGCAGCGACCCCAGGGGCGGGAAGGCCGACCCGGCGACGTGCTTGAGGACGGCCCCCGTGAAGGTCGAGCGGCCCCACAGGACGGCGACGGGCCGGGTCCGTTCGCTCATGACATTCTTCTCCCAATTTGCGGCCTTATTTTACTGAACTTTTCTACCATGTCAAGTTGTAGGGGGAGGCCCGCCCCCGACCCCAATATCTTGAATGCCGGACGCCGGGTCATCGTAGAGAGGCACTTGCGGGCCGTTTCTAAGTCTGGGGGCCCCGGGGTGGGTCCGCCCGGGGTCGGCGGCTTGGCAGGACCGAGACGGGTCCGGTATGATTTTTCAGGCACGGGATGCGGGATGCGTGAATCCCGACCCATTCGGAATCTTCTGGACTCCAGCGCCCGACACCGCCCACGGCACCGGAAGGGTCATGGCATGGGGATTCTTCGGAAAGTCCGACCCACGGAGTGAAGCCCGGCGGGCCCTTAAGGCCGGCGACTTCCGCACGGCCGGGGACCGCTTTCGCATGATCGGGGCCTACGACGAGGCCCTCCAGGCCTATGTCCAGGGCGGTCTGTTCGCCGAAGCGGCCGCCCTATGCGAAGAACTCGGCCAGTGGGAGCGGGCCGCCGACTTCTGGTCCCAGGCCCGGCGGTACCGGGAGGCCGGGGAGGCCTACCTGAAGGCGGACCTGTTGAACGAAGCCCGGCAGGCCTTCGAGAAAGCCCAGGACTACGGCCGGGCCAAGGAGCTGGCCCTGCGGCTGAACCAATGGGACCGGGCCGGCGAGTACGCCGAGAGGATCCGTCAGTGGGGGGAAGCGGCCCAGTATTACTACCGGGCCGAGATGTTCGAGAAGGCGGCCCTCATGGCCGAACGGGCCCTGGAGGTCTTGGAGGCCGAGCGGAAGGAGCGGGAGTACCTACCCGAGTGGCGGCGGGAGTACCAGGCCATCGGTCGGATCGCCGCCCACGCTCACGCCCGGAGCCAGCAACTCCACCGGGCGGCCGAGCTGTACGAGGCCGTCGGCGAGTTCAAGAAGGCCCGGGAGGCGTATCTCGCCTGCGGGGACGCCGTCAAGGCCCTCGAGATGTCGGTCCGGCTGGAGGACTACGGGACCGGCCGGGCGATCATCGAGCGCTACCCCGAGGCCCGGGTCGCCCTCCGGCTGTGCGGGGACGTCTACTTCCACCTGGGCGAGTACGCCGAGGCGGCGAAGTACTACATGGCGGCCGGCCAGCCCCTCCTGGCCGCCCACGCCTTCGACCAGATGGGCCGGTACGTCGACGCCGGCTTTCTTTATGAGCAGGCCGGCGAGTGGGAGCAGGCCGTCGAGCTGTACGTCCGGGCCCAGGCCTGGGACCGGGCGGCAGCCGTGTATGCCAAGATGGGGATCCCCCTCCAGGCGGCCGCTTACTACGAGAAGGCCGGCCGTCTGGAGGCGGCCGTCGAGCTGTACGTCCAGGGCCAGCGCTACGCCGACGCCGGCCGGCTCCTGTATCGACTCGGTCGGACCGACGAGGCCATCGCCCTCCTCCAGAAGGTCGACCGCCTGGACCCCGCCTACGTCCAGGGCGTGGCCCTGCTGTGCCGTCTCTGGATCGAAAAGGGGATGGCCAGCATCGCCCTCCGGCGGGTCGAGGAGCTGATTGCGGCCAAAGACCTCGATACCGACATGGTCGAGCTGTACTACCTCCAGGGTCGGGCCCTGGAGGCCCTCGGCCGTTTTCAGGAAGCCCTGGCCGTCTACGAGTCGGTCATCGCCCAGGACATGCATTACGCCGACACGCAGGAGCGGATCCGGCGACTGACGGCGCCCTCGGCCCCGCCGACATCGGACGTCTCGACCCATGCGCTCGGCCCCCGCTGGGACGTCTTGGGCGTCCTCGTCTCGACGCCCCACATGACCCTCTTGAAGGTCGTCGACAAACAGCGCAACTCGCCGGCCCTGGTCCAGCGGATTCAAGCCCCGGGCCTGGCCCCCTCGGACGTGACGGCCCGACTCCAGGGCCTCCGGAGCCTGCGACATCGGTTTCTGGCCCTTCCCTACGACGTCGCCGGCGACGGGGACGCCCTGCTGGTCTGCGTCGAATACGCCGAGGGCGTCAGCCTCCGAGACTGGCTCTCGACGAACCGGTCCGTCGCCGAGGTCCAGGAGGTCGCCCTGCAGGTCGCCCAGGCCCTGGCCTTCTGTCACCGGTCCCAGGTCGTCTTCGGGGCCTTGCTCCCGGAGCACGTCCTGGTCGCTCCCGACCGGTCCGTCAAGCTGGTCCCCTGGGACGTCTACCTCTCGGCCCTGCCGCCCGAGACGCCCTATGCTTCGCCCGAGTACCGCACCCGCCAGGCCCTGAGCCCGGCGAGCGACGTCTATGCCTTCGGGGTCCTCCTCCATGAACTCCTCCGGCATCGGCTCCCGACATGGCCCCTGGACCTGGCCGATGCCGGGGTCCCGAGCCCCCTGGCCCCTATCCTGACGGCCTGTCTCCAGCCGGACCCGGCCCAGCGGGTCGCCTCGATGGACGGCGTCGTCGAGGCCCTGGCGACCATCGACATCTACGAGGGCGCCGTCATCGACGACCGCTACGAGATCCTCAAGGAGCTCGGCCGGGGCGGGATGGCCCGCGTGTACCTCGCCCATGACCGCATCCTGGGTGAGAAGGTCGCCCTGAAGGTCTGGCACTCGGACCTGATAGCGACGGCCGTGACGTCCCACCGGCTCCTCCGGGAGGTCAAGCTCGCCCGGTCGATCCTCCACCCGAACGTCGTGCGGCTGTTCGAGCTGGGGACCTACCGGGGGGCCCGATACGTCACGATGGAGTACGTCCCGGGGGCCTCCCTGGACGCCATCGTCCGTCGGACGGGCCCCATCCCGCCCCGGCTGTGGTGGAAGCTGGCCGTCCAGGTCGTCGAGGGCCTGAAGGCGGCCCACGACGTCGGCGTCATCCACCGAGACCTGAAGCCCCAGAACGTCATGGTCACGCAGGACGGCCGGGTCAAGATCTTGGACTTCGGGATCGCCGGCGTCCTGGACAGCTCCGACCACACCCAGACCCAGAGCATCCTGGGGTCCCCTAAGTACATGGCGCCCGAACAGATTCAGGGCCAGCGTCTGGACGTCCGGACGGACCTGTACGCCCTGGGGGCCATCTTCTACTTCATGCTGACCGGCCGGGAGGCCTTCACGGGCGAGACGGTCCAGGCGATCCTGACCAAGCAGTTGACCGAGCTCCCGCCGCCCCTCCAGCGGTGGGTCCCGACCCTGCCGGCGTTTCTCAACGACTGGGTCCTTCAGCTCCTGGCCAAGCGGATGGAGGACCGGCCCCCGAACTGCGCGGCCGTCCTTGAATTCCTGTACCGCATCAAGGACCGCCTCTGATGGAAGGCAAGCCCGTCGCCGAATCGTTCACGGAAATGGTCGAGATCGCCTTTCCCAACGACGCCAACCCCCTGGGGACCGTCTTCGGCGGTCGGGTCCTCCAGCTCATCGACATCGCCGGGTCGGTCGCCGCCATCCGGCACGCCCGACGGCCGGTCGTGACGGCTCGGATCGACAGCGTCGACTTTCGGGCGCCCATCCGGGTCGGGGAATTCATCGTCCTCCAGGCGTGGGTCAACTTCACGGGCCGGACCTCCATGGAGATTCAGGTCGAGTCTACGCCGAGGCCCCGACGACGGGGGAGCGCCGGCACTGCTGTACGGCCCTCTTGACCTACGTGGCCCTCGACGAGGCTGGCCGCCCGGTGCCGGTCCCGCCGGTCCTCCCCCAGACGGCGGCCGAGCGCCAGCGCTACGAGGCCGCCCGGGCCCGACGGGCCGCCCGACTGCGACGGAAGGAGTCGGAGGTATGACTCACCGTCTGTGGATTCGCTTCCGTCGAACTTTCTTGACGGGCCTGGTCGTCTTGACGCCCCTGCTCGTCACGGTATGGGTCCTGTATCTGTTCGCGGAACGGTTGGACCGCCTCTTCCAGCCCTTGGTCCAGGCCGTCCTGGGGTACTCGATCCCGGGCCTCGGGGTCGGCATCGCCCTACTCCTCATCCTGGCGACCGGCGTCATCGCCCCGTACTACTTGGGCCGCCGCCTCCAGCAGGGGATCGACCGTCTCATGATGCAACTCCCGGTCGTCCGGGTCATTTACGGGACGTCCCGAAAGATCCTGGAGACCCTCCAGGTGACCCGGGCGATGGCCTTTCAGCGGGCCGTCCTGGTCCCCTACCCCCAGCCCGGGAGCTACGTCATCGGGTTCGTCACGGCGCCGGTCCCGCCGGCCGTCCGTCGGTTCCTGCGGGGGGTGCCCCCCGTCGGGTCGGACCCCGGGGAACCCGAGTGGAGTTTGGGGAGTGACGCCGACTGGGTCTACGTCTTTATCCCCAATACGCCGAACCCGACGGGCGGACGGACGCTGATCCTCCCCCGGAGCGCCGTGATCCCATTAGACTTGCCTTCTAACGAAGCCCTGCGGCTGGTGATGTCCGGCGGCCTCCTGGCCCTCTCGGAAGGCCCGGCCGAGACGGGTCCGCCGGCGACGGTCCCTTCGGGTACGCTGACGGGTAGGGAGACGAGCCAATAGGCAGGTAGAGAGATAGGTCGGGGAATCCGGCAGTCCGGGAATCCGACAGGTCGGCCGATGGGAAGCCGGTCGCCTCAATCCCCCGAACGGCCGAATGGCCGGACTCAACGGCCCGGCTGGCGGAGTCGCAAGGCATGGAGCGGGATGTCCTGATGGTCATCGACATCGGCAATACGCAGACGAGTATCGGCTTCTGGAAGGAGGGCACCATCCGGGACGCCTACCGCTTCCAATCCGACCGGGACCGGACGGCCGACGAGTGGGGCCTGTGGTTCCGATGGGTCCTCCAGGGGGACTGGGGCGGTCCCGACCGCCTCCGGGGCGTCGCCCTCGCCAGTGTCGTCCCCCCGATGACGGACCGGGTCGTCCAGGCCTGTCAGAAGTACCTGGGCCAGACGCCCTTCGTCATCGAGCCGGGGATCCGGACCGGGATGCCCATCCTGTACGAGGACCCCAAGGCCGTCGGGGCCGACCGCATCGCCAACGCCGTCGCCGCCTTCCGGGAGCTCGGCGGCCCGTGCGTCGTCATCGACCTCGGGACGGCGACGACCTTCGACATCGTCAGCGAGCGGGGCGAGTACCTCGGCGGCGTCATCGCCCCGGGCATCGAGATCTCGGCCGACGCCCTCTTCCAGCGGGCCGCCCGCCTGCCCCGGGTCGAGGTCCGACGCCCGCCCGGCGTCATCGGCCGGAACACGCCCCATGCCATGCAGGCGGGCCTTTTTTACGGCTATGCCGGCCTGATTGAACGCATCGCCCGGGAGATTCAGGCCGTCCTGGGAGAGCGCACCCAGTTCATCGCCACCGGCGGCCTGGCACCCCTGCTGGCCGACACGAGCCCCTACATGCAGAGGGTCGACCTCCTCCTGACCCTCCGGGGCATCGCCTACCTATATGAGATGAATCAGGCAGAATCGTAGGGTGCAGGCCCCGGCCCTACGTCGTCTTCCGCAGGCGGATGTCGCCGCTGAGCGTACGGAACACCAGGGTCGGCCCGCCCGGACCGACCGTCCCGACGATCGAGCGGGCCCTCAGACGGCCCCGCACCTGGACCGGAAAGTCCGTCTCGATCGCCCCGCTGAAGGTCGAGGCTTCCACGACAAAGCCGGCGTCCGGGGGCAGGACGACCTCGATGTCCCCACTCAGACTCTTCAGCTCATACCGCCGGCCCTCGTGGAGGGAACCGCCGAATCGGACGTCCCCGCTCACGCTCTCGGCCCGCAGGTGACCGCCGACCTGCCGGACGTCGACGTCCCCGCTCACGGCCTTGATCTCCAGGTCCCCGGTGACGTCCCTCGCCTCGATGGTCCCCGACACACTCCGGACCCGAGCCCGTCCGCCGACGTCCGCCACGGTGACGTCCCCGCGGACCGTGCAGAGGTCCAGGTCCCGGCCGACCCGGCTCACCCGCAGGGACCCCTCGACCGAGTGGACCACGACCCGGCCCCGGACGTCCGAGACCGTGACGTCGCCCCGGACGGAACGGACCGGGTCGAGGTGCACGTCCCGGGGGACCCGAAGGGTGTAATGGACGGCCACGCCGACGTCTTCCCACCTCCAAAAACGGGTCCAAACCCTCCAGGGCCGACCCCACTCCCGGTCCGGATAGACGGTCCGGACCGCCAGCCGCAAGGGCGTCGCGTCGACGGAGACCTCGACCCGGTCGACCTGGTCGGCCGGTCCGACCTTGAGGGCCACGACCTCCGCCCGCGGCTCGTCCCAGGCCGTCACGACGATGTCCCCCCAGACGTTCTCCAGGGACACGACGGCCCCGGGCCGCAACTCATAAGTCGCCCGGAACTCCCGCCGGAGCTCCGCCGCAAGCACCAGTCGGGACCCGAGCAGGAAGACGATCCCGACGAGTCCATAGTCCCTGAGACGGCCCATCGTCGCCTCCTTACGTCCGGAAAGTGACCCGCGACGTCGGAAAAGCTGAATCGGTGCAGGCCTTCCTGGACCGAACGCCCGGTCCAAAGTCCGGACACGTCGGGCCGATCGGGCTCTGCGCTTTTCCAACGCCGGAAAGCCCCCGGAGGTTAACGGACCGGTTCGATAGAGGGGTCGATTCGGGAGACTACCTACCTTATTTTTTTTCAGTTTTTTCAGTGGCGGAAGTGGCGGAGGCCCGTGAAGACCATCGCCATCCCGTGCTCGTCGGCCGCCCGGACGACCTCGTCGTCCCGGACCGACCCGCCGGGGTGGACGACGGCCGTGACCCCGGCCCGGGCCAGTTCGTCCACGCCGTCCCGGAAGGGAAAGAAGGCGTCCGACGCCGCCACCGCCCCGGTCCGGTCGGCCGCCGGGGCCTTCTGCACGGCGACCCGGACGGCATCGACGCGACTGACCTGGCCCCCGCCGATGCCGACCGTCCGGAGGTCCCGGGCCAAGACGATGGCGTTGCTCTTGACGTGCTTGACGACCCGCCAGGCGAAGGCCAGGTCCCGCCATTCGGCCCCCGACGGGGCCCGCCGCGTGACGACTCGCCACGCCCGGGGGTCTTCGACGGGCCAGTCGCCGTCCTGGACGAGGACGCCGCCGAGGACGGACCGGACCTCAACGGACCCGTCGGGTCGCCAGGGACCCGCCAGCTCCAGGACCCGCAGGTTCTTCTTCCGGCCCAGGACCTCAAGGGCCCCGTCCGTATACCCCGGGGCGACGACGCACTCCATGAAGGTCTCGACGATGGCCTCGGCGGCCGCCTCATCGACGACGCCCCCGACGCCGGCGATGCCCCCGAAGGCGGCGACGGCGTCGGCGTCCCGGGCCCGGACGTAGGCGTCCCGGGCCGTGGCGGCGACGGCCACGCCGGACGGCGTGTTGTGCTTGATGACGACGGCCACGACGCCCTCGGCCTCGCCCTCGAAGTCGGCGACGACCCGGACGGCGGCGTCCAGGTCGAGGACGTTGTTGTACGAGAGTTCCTTGCCCTGAAGCTGGCGGGCCCGGTGGAGGGCGACGGGGGCCTCGGGCCGGACGGCGTACCAGTGGCCCCGCTGGTGGGGATTTTCGCCGTAGCGGAGGGCCTGACGGCGGACGAGGGCCAGGGGCCATAGGTCCGGCTCGGTCGGACTCAGCTCTTGATAGAAGCGGGCCGTGATGACGGCGTCGTAGGTCGCCGTGTACGCAAAGGCCTTGGCGGCCAGGGCCTTCCGGAGGGACTCGGGGGGAGGCCATTCGCCCCGGCCGAGCGTCTCGACGAGGGCCGGGTAGTCGGCCGGGTCGACGACGACCGTCACCCATGGCCAGTTCTTGGCGGCCGCCCGGACGAGGGCCACGCCGCCGATGTCGACCCACTCCATGAGCCGCTCCAGGGGCAGGCCCGTCCGGGCCCATTCCTCAAAGGGGTAGAGGTTGACGACGACGAGGTCGATCGGGGCCAGGCCGTGCTGGCGGAGTTGGTCCCCGTCCTCGGGCCGGTCCCGGCGGGCGAGGATTCCCGCAAAGACGGCCGGATGGAGGGTCTTGACGCGCCCGCCCAGGACTTCCGGGAAGCCGGTCACGTCCTCGACGAGCCGGACGGGGACGGCCTGGTCCTGGAGGACCCGGGCCGTCCCGCCGGTGGCGAGGATTTCAAAGTCGTGCTCGGCCAGGACCCGGGCCAGGTCGGCCAAGCCCGTCTTGTCGTACACGCTGAGGAGGGCTCGACGGGATTCCATGGGAAGACGTGGGGTCGTAACCCCATCGGCAGAGGGGTTCGAGTCCGTCGATATTTTGGGGTCGTCCCCCCTTCTCTGCAAGGGGAGCAATCGGGGACCGTCCCGCCGTCCCTAAAATTCCTGGCCGATCGTCACGAACCAGTGGAAGCGCCGTTCGCCCGGCCGTCGGTCCAGGAGCCAGGCCAAGTCGAGGCCCACGGGGCCGAAGGGGGCGATGTACCGGAGGCCGAAGCCCCCGGCCTTCCGGAGGTCCGCCCAGCGGAGGCTCGGGTTTTCCAGAAATACGTTGCCGACGTCGAGGAACAGCACGAGGCCCCAAACCTGACGGAACGTAAAGCGCTGTTCGACCGTCGTCAGCCATAGCGAATTCCCGCCCAGGGGCGGGCCCAACGTGTTGAAGTCAAAGCCCCGGTGCGTCCGGCTCCCCCCGGCGAAGAACCGCTGGCTCGGGGGGAGGAGGACCCGTCGGTCGGGCGGGAGGCGGGCAGGCGCCTCAAAGCGGCGGCTCCAGCCGACCCGCTGGGCGACGGCCAGGACCCAGCCGGACGTCAGGGGGAGGTAGACGTTCCACTGACCGGCCATCTTCAGGAACGTCACGTCGGAGCCCCAACGCCGCAGGCTGAGCTCCCCGTTCAGGCTCAGGAATTGGCCCCGGGTGGCGTTCAGGACCGAATCCCGGGTGTCCCAAAGCCACCCCAGGGAGAGCTTCGCCAGCCGCAGGTTCTCAAACTCCCGGGCGATCAGCTCGACCTCGGCGGGGCTCAGACTCGGGGACAAATTTTCCAGCCGGGTCTCGCTGACCTCCCACTGGCCCGTCAAGAGTGCCCTCGGGCCGTAGCGGTGGATCCCCTGAAGCAGGCCCCGGGTCTGGAAGAGGTCAAAGTTGGGCTGACGCTGGAAGCCCGTCTCGCCGGCGACCTGCCATTCGACGGGCAGGCCCATCAGGTAGCGGCCCCCGAAGGAGCCCAGGACCCGCCAGTTGACGAAGCTGAACCGGAACAGGGCGTACAGCCGATATCCCCGGCCCAGGAGATTGTTGTACTGGGCGGTCAGGATCCCCCGGACCCGGTCGTTTTCCTGATACCCCAGGCCGTAGCTGAAGCGGGCCGGCCGGGCCTCCCGGAGGACGACCAGCAGGTTCTCCCGGTCGCCCATCTGCTGGGGGAGCGGCAGGGGAATCTCGACCCGCTCGAAGAGGCCGAGGTCGTACAGACGGTTCTGGAAGACTTCCAGCCGGTCCGTCTGCAGGACGTCGCCCTCCCGAAACGGCAGGAGGCGGTACAGGACGTCCGCCCGCGTGTGATACAGGCCCCGGAAGATGACCCGGTCGACCCGGGTCGGCTCGCCCTCCAAGACGTAAAAGTCGACCCGCACGGCCTCCGTCCGACCGGGGACGGCTTCTACGTGGGGTTCGACCTGGACCCGAAAGTAGCCGGCCTGGTAGTATTTCTGCCGGATGGCCTGGAGACTCAAGTCCAGTAGACGCCGCTCCAGGGCCTGTCCCCGGCGCAAGGGGATATAGGCCGTCAGCTCCTCATCGCTCCATACGGAGTTCCCCCAGAAGTCGATGGCCTGGACGTATCGCCGCGGGCCGACGCTACAGAGGACCCGGAGGCGGACGTCGCCCGGGTTGCCGTGCTCGGGGACGACCTGGAATGCGACCGGTTGGTAGCCCCGCTCCTGAAGGCTCACCTGGAAGCGCCGGAGCCATGCCTGGAACTGGTCGTAGACCCAGGGCGACCCGGGCGCCCAGGAGCGGACCTCCGCCCGAAGTTCATCCGGCAGGCCGACCCACTCGATCGACGTGACCCGGGCCATCGGCCCAGGTTCTACCCGAAATACGACGGAGACCGAGGTCGGCGTCTGGGCCCGGACCGTCCAGGTCACTTCTGCCTGGGGATATGCGTGGGCCTGGAGGGTCCGCCGGAGCATGCCCCCCAGGACCTCCAACAGGTCGTCGGACCAGGCCCGGGCGCCCCCGACCCAGTCGAGCCACGCCTGGACCGGCGGGACCCCGGGCGGCCAGCCCGCCACCTCGACCCCTATCCGGGGCCCACACCGACCGTCCAGACGGACGACGCCCTCGGCCCACGTCGACTCGAGATACGCCGTCCAGTATCCCGCCTGACGGACCTCCTGGACGACCTGCTGGAGGGCCGATGGGACGGCCGGGTTCCACCGCTCCGCCTTGCGTAAGACAGACTCGACGGGCCCCCGGAGCGCCGCACAGACGGGACCGCCCGACCACACCCAGCGCCGGACCCGCCGGGGCGTGCCCTCGTCGACGTAGACCCGCAAGACGCCCGTCCGGCGCCGGACGTCGACTTCGTCCCAGTGGATGTCGACGTCCGGCGACTCAAACCCCGCCTCTTCATAGAACCGTCGGATGTCCTCCTTCCAACGCTCGACCTGGGCCGGGTCGTACGGGAGGCCCAGGGCAAAGTCCGTCATGTGCCGCTGTAAGCGGCGGGGGGAAAAGGTCCGACTCGTGACATAGAAGAACCGCACGTCTTCGATACGGGACGGGGCCACACAAGTGACCGTCAGGTCCACCGCCGAAGGACCCGCCCCCGCTCCGTCCGATTCCCGGGTCGGCTCCCCAACGGGCGACACCCGGACGGCGACTTGTTCGCACAGACCCGTCAGGTAAACGTTCTGAAGCGATGTCGCCAGGGCCTCATCCGTCAGGACCTCGCCGGGACGGACCGCCAGCAGACGGTCCAAGTCATACGCCGGCCGGGGACCCTCAAAGGTCCACCCCACCTGGCGGACGACCTGGGCGGCGGCCCCGCCGGCCGCCACGAGCCCGACGACGACCCCCAATCCCAACAACCGGCTACGTCGCGACACCCGACGGCTCCAGGAAGAAAAAGATACAAGATGGGACGGCGCATTGGGGATTGCAAATGGAAAAAATTGTGGGGAGTGCTCCCTCTAATCCTACCCGCTCCCCACGATCAGGACGAGGAGGTCCATCACGTTCGTATACGTCGGCCCCGTCTTTAGGAGGCCCTCGACCTGCGCCAGGTAATGGTACGTGTCATTGTCCGCCAAAAACGGTTCCGGGTGAAGGCCCGCCTGCCGGGCCCGGTGGACGTGCCAGGGGTCGACGACCCCGCCGGCGGCATCGGTCGGCCCGTCGGTCCCGTCGGTCCCGGCGCTCAGAAATACGACGGCCTCGTCGTCTCGGAGCAGGGCCCCGACGCGGGTCGCCAATTCTTGATTGCGCCCGCCCAGGCCCGACCCCCGGACCTCGACGGTCGTCTCGCCCCCCATCAGGATACAGGCCGGGGGCCGGACGGGCTGACCGTACGTCTGGACCTGGCGGGCTATGGCCCGGACCCATCGGGCCACCTCGGCGACGGAACCCTCGAGGAAGCTCGTCAGGACCGCCACGTGGTAGCCCCGCGCCCGGGCCGTCCGGGCCGCCGCCTGAAGGGCCGTCTGGTTATCGGCCACGACCCACACGTGGGAACGGGCAAACAGGGGGTCGCCCGGCTTGGGCGTCTCCGGACGCCGGCCCGCCTGGCCCTCCGCCAGGTGCATCCGCACGGCGTCCGGTACGCAGTCCCAGACCTGAAGGCGTCGGAGGACTCCGACGGCGTCGGCATACGTCGAGGGGTCCGGCACGGTCGGACCCGACCCGATGACGGACAGGTCGTTGCCCACGACGTCGCTGATGACGAGCGTCCACACGGGGACCGACGGCGGGACCCACCGCAAGAGCTGGCCCCCCTTGACCCGAGACAAGTGCTTGCGGACGGCGTTGAGCTCATGAATCGTCGCCCCCGCCCGCAGGAGACGGTCCGTCACGACCTGCACGTCCGCCAGGGTCACGCCCTCGACGGGAAGCTCCAAGAGAGCCGAGGCGCCCCCGCTGAGGAGGACGAATACGCCGTCGCCCGGCCGGACGGCGGTCAACTGCTGGCGAAGCGCCTCGGCCGCTTCCACGGAGCGGTCGTCCGGAATCGGATGCCCGGCCTCCCGGACCTGAATCCGCCGCAGGTCCACGCCGTGGCCTTCCTTGGTGACGACGACGCCCCCGGCGATGCGGTCCCCCAGGACGGCCTCGAGGGCCTGGGCCATCCGGGCCGACGCCTTCCCGGCCCCGACGACCCACACCCGCTCGGGAAGCGGCCACGTCTGGGACCCGACCCAGAGGTCGCCCCGGCGAAGACGGACCCACCGGGGCAGACAGGCCCGGGGGTCGACGGCCCGTACAGCCGCCTGAAAACAACGAAGGGCGTCCCGCCGCCAGCGTTCGATCAGGGCCTTCCGGACCATGACCTACCTTGGGCAATCCGGCAGTTCGGGAGCTCAACGATGGGGTCGTGGGAGACCAAACGGCCGAGTGCCCGAATCGCCGGAAAATTCGGGTAGGGACGACCCGACGACCGCCCGATGCAATCCCGGGCCCCGACACCTCACCCCGAGGGGACCTGCAAGACGTGGCCCCGTCGGAGCCAGTACCGGTGCCAGAAGCGCAGGTCGGCCGGCGTGTCCAAGTCGTGCCACCAGGGGACGTCGGCCGAGGGCGCCGCCCTCGGGTCCAGGGCTTCGCACCGGACGGCCTCCCACCACTGCTGGAAGGAAGCCGGCGGCCGGGGGCGAAGGGCCGTCGGGTGGACCCAGCCGACCGGGATGAACCACCGGTCGACCCGGAACACGTGGGCATCCCACGGGCATGCCGGCCTCCCACAGCGCCGGACGACGTACGCCAGGACGTCCGACGGGATCCAGGGGACGTCGACGCTCAAGAACCACGCGTCCCGCCCCCATCGCCGGAGGGCCGTAGCGAGCGCCCGGGCCGGGCCGAGACCGGCCGCCGGGTCCAACCATTGGGGCCCGGGCCATACCCAGGTCGGGACGGGCCCGCCCAGGAGGACCGGATGCCAGGCCTGCCATCGGTCGAAGAGCGACCGAAGCAAGGGCCGACCGTCGATTTGCAGGAAGCGCTTGTCCACGCCGAGCCGACGGCTCCGGCCGCCGGCCAGGACGAAGACCCCGTCCGCACCCGCCCATCGACCGCCGGCCCCGGGCGATACGCTACCGGCCATGCATCTCCTCAAAGTAGACGTACTTCCGCCACTTTTCGTCCAGCAGGCCCAGCCAGCGGAGGTAGAAGAAGAGCTGTTTCTTGGGAATCCGCCGGGGGTCCAGACGGAGTCGCAGACCCGCCTCCTCCGGCAGGCGGTTGGCTTTATACGTGTTGCAGTCCGGACAGGCGATGGCCAGGTTGTCCCACCGACTGGAGCCGCCCCGGGACCGGGGGACGATGTGGTCCCAGGTGACCTCCTCGGGACGAAGGGGCCGCTCACAGTACTGGCAACGTAGGCGGGGATAGTGCTGGAGGAGACGGCGATAGAAGTAACTCCGCTGGGCATGGTGGGGGACGTACCGCCGCAGGCGGATCACGGACGGGACGGCGTAGGAGCGGGACGGCGTCCGGATCTCCCCGGCGCCGACCTCCTCGACGGTCGCCCGCTCCTTCCAGACCAAAACCAGGGCCCGCCGGACACTGGTCACGTGGATGGGCTCGTAAGAAAGGTTCAGGACCAGGACGGGCCGCCGCCAGACCGGTTGACGATCGAGGATGGACACGCCTTCCGCCGACGGTCGAGGGTTTGATGCCGGGTCCCGAGGGGCGGGCGGACCCCCCCCGAGACCCACGCCCTTGCCCCGAACGCTCCACCTGACCGATGGCGTTCTGTGAAATAGGATGGTCCCCGCCGCCGGGTCGGTCAAGTCTCGTTCGGGAGTTCGGGAAGGAGGCTGAACGGTATCGTTTAGTGTACTTGACATTTTCTTCCAGTAGACTATACTAGTGGGTCTAATCGTCGGGAGGTCCACCCGAATCGAGCCCTGGAGGGGACGGGGCGATGAAGCTGAGCCGTGCTTTCTTCCGGTTCTGGGTTCGAGAGGACCGGTCCGAGGCGGTGGCCGACGTCGACGAATGGCGCCGGTGGATTCGGAAGTACGCCATCCTGGAGGCCGCCCGGCGGATTTTGAATCGTCATGGCCTGGAGGGCCTGACGGTCGACGCCGTCGCCCGGGAGGCCGGCATCACGAAGGCGACCGTCTATGCCTACTTCGCGGGCCGGGACGAGCTTCTGTTCGAGACGGTGCGTTACGTCATGAAGCGGTTCCGCTACGGCTGGCTCCGGGCCGTCCGGCGGGGTCGGACGACCCGCCAGAAGCTCCTGCGGGCCTTTGGGTACTACCTCCATCACGTCGAGGCGAACCGCTCCGTCTTTGAGGTCTTGTACCGGGGTCTGCTCTTTACGACGGAGGCGTCTCGGTCGGCCTGTAAGGCCCTGATTCACGGGGAGCTGAACCACTACCACGGCCTCTTGAAGGAGCTCGTCGCGCAGGGCATCGCCGAGGGCTGGCTCCGGTCGGTCCCCCCGGACGAGGCGGCCTTCTTCGTCTTGCACGTCTTGCACGGGGCCGTCATGCGGCGGATCCACGGCGGCGTCGACCTCTCCGTGCGGGACCATGCCCGCACGCTCCTGAGCTTCTGTCTCCGGGGTCTGATGCGGCCGTCCGTCCGTCCGGCCCCGGGCCCCCGAGTGTCCGTCCAAGAGGGCCAGCGATGAGTCGACTCCACACCGAACGTCCATCCTGCGTCTCTTGCGCCGGGCCTTCCTCTTGGTCATCGCCCACCGGCTGGGTTTTCGCCGGCGACGAAGGTCATTCTACCGGATTTTCCGGCCAAAGCAAGAGCACAAATGAAAAAAACGATCATAAAATGGCCAGCAGTCGGCATCCCCAAGGGATTCCTCCCGACGGAGGACGCCGGCCGGGTCGTCATCTTCACCGAGGCCCCGACTTCAAAGCCGCTCGACCCGGAGTCGGGGGATGGCCCTTAGGGGCAGGCATGACAAAGGGGTGACCCGGGGGTCGCCCCGGGCACCGATGAGGGAGGTGGACTCATGCGACGGCGCTCCTACGTCGTCGGTACCGTCCTCATCGCCGGCGTCTTGGCCGGCTGGGTCGGATTCGCCGCCCTATCCCTCTCCCGGAAGCCGTCCCGGTCGGTGCCGTCCGACCCGGCGGCGGCCCGGCCGACCGTCAACGTGACCGTCACGGTCGCCACGTTGCAGGCCTGGCCCCGCATCGTCGAGGCGGTCGGGACGGTCGCCGCCTGGGAGCAGACGGAAGTCGCCGCTCAAGTCGACGGCCCCGTGACGGAGGTCCGCAAGGACGTCGGGGACGTCGTCCGGGCCGGCGAGGTCTTGGTCAAGGTCGACGAACGGGAATACGAACTCCGGTATCGGCAGGCCCAAGCCGACGCCGAGCAGGCCGACCGGGACCTGGCTCGGGCCGAGCAGATGGCCCGGCAGGGCCTCATCCCGCCCCAGCAGTGGGAGACGGCCCGGGTCCGGGCTCAGGTCGCCCGGGCGAATGCCGACATGGCCCGCAAGAGGTATGAGGACACGTCCGTGCGGGCGCCTTACACCGGGGAGGTCGTCCAGCGGCTCGTGTCGCCCGGGGACTATGTGCGCACGGGCCAGCCCCTGTTCGTCCTCGTCGACGCCCGGCGTCTCCGGCTGAAGCTGGCGGTCCCCGAGATGGACTACGCCCGGATTCGGCCCGGACAGGCCGTCGAGGTCCGGCTCGATGCCCTGCCCGGTCAGACCGTGACGGGCCGGGTCTACCGGGTGACGCCGGCCGTCGACCCAGCGAGTCGGACGGTCCCCGTGGAGGTCCTCATCGAGAATCCCGACGGCCGGGTCCGGCCCGGGATGTTTGCCCACGCCCGGCTGGACCTGGGGATGGAGGCCCCGAGGGTGACGCTCCCGGCCTCGGCCCTCCAGGCCGTCCCTGGGGGCATCCAGAAGGTCTATGTCGTCGAAGGCGACACGGTCCGGGAGCGGCGGGTCGAGGTCGCCTTCTACGTCGGAGACCGGGTCGTCCTGCGCTCCGGCGTTCAGGCCGGCGAGCGGGTCGTCGCCCCGGTCCCCCCGACGATCTGGGACGGCATGGCCGTGCGCATCGTGGCGGCTCTTCCGTCCCCGTCGACGAGCCCTCAGCCGTCGGAGGTCCGACGATGACGACGTCGAACGCTTCCGGTCAAGACGGCGGCGGCGTGGCCCTGTTTGTGTACCGCCCGGTCCTGGCGACGATGATCGTCGCCTTCCTGGTCACGCTGGGGTGGGTCTCCTTCCGGGGCCTGCCGGTCGACTTCTTCCCGAACGTCGAGCTCCCCGTCGTGACGGTCACGACGGCCCTCCCGGGGGCCAGTCCCGAGGAGGTCGAGTCGACGGTCACGAAGCCCCTCGAGGAGGCCATCAACACGGCCAGCGGGATCGAAGAGCTCCGGTCCTTCAGCCAGGAAGGCCTCTCGACGGTCGTCGTGTCCTTCGTCCTGGAGAAGGACCCCGACGAGGCCGTCCAGGACGTCCGAGACAAGGTCAACAGCGTGCTCTCTCGGCTTCCGACGGGGACGAAGCCGCCGGTCATCTCCAAGCTGGACTTTGACGCCGTGCCGGTCCTTTACATCGTCGTGTCGTCCCGGCGGGACCTCCGGGAGACGACCGAGGTCGCCCGTAAGCTCCTGAAAGAGCCTTTGGAGACCGTCCCCGGCGTCGGGTCGGTCGTCCTCTTCGGGGGCCGGGAGCGGGCCCTCCAGGTCGAGCTTCATGCCGAGCGGCTCCGGGCCCTCGACCTGCCCGTCGTGGCCGTTTGGAATGCCGTCCAGGCCCAAAACCTGGAGTATCCCGGCGGTCGGCTCGAGGCGGCGGACCGGGAGACGGGCGTCCGCCTGCAGGCCCGTGTCCGGAGCGCCGAGGACCTGGCGGACCTGGTCATCGCCGAGCGGAATGGTGCCATCATCCGCCTGAAGGACGTGGCGACGGTCCGGGACGGCTTCACGGAGCCGCGCCAGCTCAGCCGCCTGTGGGTCCGAGGCCGGGGGGACGTCCCCGAGGAGAGCGTCACGCTGGTCGTCTTCAAGCAGGCCCGGACGAATACCGTCCGGGTCATCGAAGCCGTCAAGGCCCGGCTCGAGGAGCTCCGTAAGGCCCTGCCGCCGGACATACAGGCCCACGTCCTGGGAGACCAGTCCCGATTCATCCGGGCGTCGATCCGGGAGCTCCAGTTCCACCTGGTCCTGGGGGCCGTCCTGGCGAGCCTGGTCGTCTTCCTGTTCCTGCGGAATTGGCAGGCCACGTTGATCAGCGCACTGGCGATCCCGACGAGCCTGATCGCCACGTTCATCTTCGTCCGGGCGGCCGGGTACACGCTGAACACGATGACCCTGCTGGGCCTGACGGTCGCCGTCGGGATCGTCATCGACGACGCCATCGTCGTCGTCGAGAACATCTTCCGGCACATGGAGGAGTACGGCGTCTCGGCCTTCCGGGCGGCCGTCCAGGGGTTTCGGGAGATCGCCCTGGCCGTGACGGCGACGACGTTTTCCCTGGTCATCATCTTCCTGCCCATCGCCTTCCTGCGGGGACGGGCGGGCCTGTTCCTGCGGCAGTTCGGCTGGACGAACGCCGTGGCCGTCTTGTTCTCCCTCCTGGTCGCCTACGTCCTGACGCCGATGCTGAGCTCCCGGCTCCTGCGGCCCCAGAAGGTCCGCTCGAAGGCGACGGGCCTCTATCGGTGGGTCGAAGCCGGCTACGTGGGAATCCTTCGGTGGGCACTCCGTCACCGGTGGGCCGTCGTCCTGATGGCCGTCCTGTGCGTCCTGAGCGCGGTCCCCATCGTCGGCTTCATGGGGAAGGAGTTCGTCGCCAGCGACGACACGGGGGAATTCGTCGTGTCCATCGAGGCTCCCGGCGGGTCGACCCTGGAGACGACGGACCGCATCCTGCTCGGTCTTTTTGAACGACTCCGGGCCATCCCCGAGGTCCAGGCGATGGTCCTGCGGGTCGGCGACGTCACGACGGGCAGTGAGGCCGTGAATCGGGGGAACGTCTACGTTCAGCTCGTCGACTACCGTCAGCGTCGGCGGAGCCAGTTTGACGTCATGCGGGAAATCCGCCGGGCCCTCCGGGAGTGGCCCGAGCTACGGGCCCAGGTCACGGAGGCGAACCTCATCGGCGGGGCCAGCGGCTGGCAGTTCCCCGTCAACGTCGTCCTGACGGGACCCGACCTCGACGTCCTGGAGGCCATGGCCCGGCACATCATGAGTCGTATGCGGGCGACACCGGGCTTTGGCAGTGTCGATTCGTCGATTCCGACCCGGCTCCCCGAATTTCAGGTCCGGGTCCTGTACGACCGGGCCCAGGCCCTCGGCGTGCGGGCCCAGGACGTGGCCCTGAGCCTCCGGCTCCTCTTGGGCGGGGACGAGGTCTCCAGCTTCCGAGAGGGCGTGGACCGCTATAGCATCTGGCTTCGGCTCCGGCCTGAGGACCGTCAGCGCCTGGAGGACGTCCTGACGCTTCCTGTCCCGTCCCTTCGGGGGACGAACGTGGAACTCCGCAACGTGGCCCGGGTCGATTTCGGCGTCGCCCCGGCGGCCATCCAGCACTGGAACCGGTCCCGGGTCGTCAACGTCTTGGCGACTTTAGACGGCCTCGACCTGGGGCGGGCCCTGGGGGTCGTCCAGCAAGCCTTCGCCGAGGTCCGGCCCTCGACGGCCTACGAGCTTCACGTGTTAGGCCGAGGCCAGGTCATGGCCGAGACGTTCGCCAACTTCGTGACGGCCTTCGGCCTGGCGTTTGTCTTCATGTACATCGTCCTGGCCGCCCAGTTTGAACACTTCCTCCACCCGGTCACGATCCTCCTGGCCATCCCCCTGACCCTGCCCTTTGCCCTCCTGTCGCTGTGGCTGTGGGGGGAGAACCTGGGCCTGTACGGCCTGATGGGGACGTTCCTCCTGGCCGGCGTCGTCAAGAAAAACGGCATCCTGCAGGTCGACTACACGAACCGTCTGCGGGCCCAGGGCCTCAGTCGGTGGGACGCCCTGATCGAGGCGAACCGCACGCGGCTCCGGCCGATCCTGATGACGACCCTCACGCTGGTGATGGGGATGGTCCCCATCGCCCTGGGGCGGGGCCCCGGGGCGGCCAGCCGGGCGTCGCTGGCGAAGGCCATCGTCGGGGGTCAGCTCCTGAGCCTGCTGATCACCCTCCTGATCGTGCCCGTCGGCTACAGCCTATTCGACGACCTCACGGGTTGGGTCCGGCGGCGGGTCTTTCGGGCCGCCCCGGTCGAGGCCGTGACCCCGGCGGCGTCCGGCGGGTCGGAGTGACCCGGGGGTCTGCCGGGGGACATGGGCCCCGTCCCGCCGTCACTCCGTCCCGGACGGAATCCGTTCGGCGCCCGTGTAGACGTTGAAGCCGCCGTCCCGCAGGAAGCCGACGAGGGTCATCCCAAACTCCCGGGCCAGGTCCACGGCCAGACTGGTGGGCGCGCCCACGGCGGCCAGGACGGGGATGCCGGCCAGGAGGGCCTTCTGGACGAGCTCGAAGCTCGCCCGGCCGCTGACGAGGACGACCGTGTTCGAGGCCGGCAAGCGGCCCTCCAGGAGGAGGGCCCCGACGAGCTTGTCCATGGCGTTGTGACGGCCGACGTCCTCCCGGAGCAGGAGCAGACGGCCGGTCGCATCAAATAGGGCCGAGGCGTGGAGGCCCCCCGTCCGGGCGAAGATCCGCTGGGACGCCCGAAGGACGTCCGGGAGGTCCCGGAAGAAGTCGGGGGCCAACCGCAAGTCCCCGACCGGGGGGCGGGGACATACGGCCCGGACGAGCTCGAGGGCGGCCTTCCCGCAGATGCCACAGCTGGAGGTCGTGTACACGTGGCGGCTGAGCCGTTCCGGGTCGAAGGGGACGCCGGGCGCCAGGTACACGTTGACGACGTTGTACTGCTGGGGCTCGTCGGGGTCCGTGCAGTAGGCGATGCGGACGATGGCATGCCGGTCGGGGACGACGCCCTCCGTGTAAAGAAACCCGGCGGCCAGCTCGAAGTCGTGGCCCGGCGTGCGGAGCGTCACGGCGACCCGGTGGTGGACCCAACCGTCGGCCTGACGGGTCAGGACCCGGACCTCCAGGGGCTCCTCGGTCGCCAGTTCGTCGTCCCGGTGTCGTCGGCGACCGTCGCGGACTTCCAAGACGGGCACGCGCGTCGTACTCCCGGGCCGCTCGGTCATGAGACTCTCCCTCAGTCGGGATTCGGTCCTGGGGGTTGGGTGCCCGGAGGCCGAGGATTCCAGACCCGCCATTCCCAACCCCCAGCACCCAACCCCGAGCGATGCCCCTACGACCGGACGGCACCCATCGCCAGGACGGCCGCCAAGACGACCAGGACGGCGTTCAGCTCATCGGCCGTCGCCAGGCCCCGGGGCCGGAGCGTATGGCCCAACAGGGACTCCAAGAAGGTGGCGACCGCCACGGCGACGACCATCCAGGGGACCCACGGGCCCGGGAGGCCCCAGAGCCAGGCCCCCAGGCCGACGAGGCCCGTCCCGGCGGCCAGACCGGCGGCCGTCCCGGCGACGGAGACGGCACCCGGCGTACCGACCGGGACCGAGCGGCCCGCCCACCACAGGAAGGCCGGGCCGCCGAATCCCTTCCCGACCTCACTGGCGACCGTATCCATCAAGCCCGCCGCATAGGCCGCCACGAGGCCGGCGGCGACCCAGGTCCGGTCGTCTGCCGGGGCCAGGGCCCACCAGACCGCCAGCAGAGCCGGCAGGCCCGCCTTAGCGACGGCACTTCGCCAGTCCCGGGGCGACTCGGCCAGGCCTCGGGCCGCCTTGGCCTCCCGGGCCCACCGGGTCGCCAGGCTCCCACCGACGAAGAGGGCCAGCAGGAGCAGGTAGGCCCGCCAGCCGCCGGCCAGGAACGTCACGAACCCGATGACCCAGCCGGACCAGAATCCCGAGGCGCTGACCCAGCCGAGGCTCCAGGCCGTGCCGCCGACGATCCAGTTCAGGCCCAGGCCCAAAAAGACCTGGACGACCGAGGGCGTCCAGGCCAAGTCTCCCCAGGGGATATGGTAAGCCATGTAAAGCAAGGCCCCGGCGGTCAGGGGGACCGTCAGGTTGTCATTGAGCCGCAGGTCCATGGCCTCCAGGCCGGCCGTCAGCAGGCTCACGGCCAGGGGGACCCACAGGAAGAAGGCCGCCTCGTCCCGCAGGGGTAAGTCCGTCGGGACGCGGCCGCCGGTCGTCCACAGGAGCAGGGCCCAGCTTCCCGAGAAGGCCCCGCCGACGTAGGCCAGGCTCCCCTCGACGGTCTTCTTCGGATTCCACGGCCACCGGACCCGTCCGACCCAGGGGCCGGTCAGGCCGGCCAAGCCGTCCCCGAAGGCCATCATCGCCCAAGCGGCGGCGACGACGTAGGGACGGTTCCCAAAGACCCCGATCAGCAGGAGGACCGACAGGGGGTAGGCGAGGATCCCGACGGGGACCCCGCCGGGGGTCCGTTCGTCGGACCGATACAGGTAGCGGCCCCACAGCCTCGGCAGGAGCCACACGTTGTGGGCCAGGGCGGCCAAGGCGCACAGGGCCGCCTGCCAGGGGGCCAGGTACCGGAGCAGGAGCGCAAAGAGGCCCATCGCCATGTGGACCAGCTTGCGCACGACGTCCCGTCGGTCCTCCCGCATCGCTCCTCACTCCCACCGGATCCCCAGCAGGTCCAGGTCCGACGGCCGCTGGCGCCACTTCTCCCGGACCCGGACCTGGAGGTCCAGGTACACCCGCTGACCCAGGAGGGCCTCGACCTCCTGGCGGGCCCGGGTCCCGATGCGTTTGAGCATCTGCCCGCCCCGGCCGATGAGGATGCCCTTCTGGGAGTCCTTCTCGACCCAGATGTCGGCGTACACGACCAGGACGGCCCCCTTGTCCTCGACCTTCTGGACGTGGACGGCCGTACAGTAGGGGACCTCCTGGCGGGTATAGTGGAAGACCTTCTCGCGGATCCACTCGGCGATCAGAAAGCTGGCGTCGGCGTCCGTCCACTGGCCCGGCGGGAACAGGGGCGGGCCCTCCGGGAGGTACTTCAGGACCGTGCGGACGAGGTCCTCGACGTTGGTCCCCCGCAGGGCCGAGACGGGCACGATCTCCCGGAAGTCCATCAGCTGACGGTACCGGTCGATGACGGGCAGGACCTCCGGCTTCGGGACCCGGTCGATTTTGTTGATGATGAGGAAGACGGGCGTCTCGGCCTGGACCTCCCGGAGCAGGTGGAGGATGGGCTCATACGGCCGGTAGGCCTCCCGCTCGACGTCGATGACCCAGCCGATGAGGTCCACGTGGCGGAGGCAAGCCTGGGCGATCTGGACCATCCGCCTGTTGAGTTCAAAGTGGGGCTCGTGGATCCCCGGGGTGTCCCAAAAGACGATTTGGCCCTCTGGACGGGTCAGGACGCCCGTGATCCGGGTCCGGGTCGTCTGGGGCTTGGGCGACACGATGGCGACCTTCCGACCCAGGACCCGGTTCAGGAGGGTCGACTTGCCGACGTTCGTCTGGCCGACGAGGGACACGATCCCGGCCCGAAAACCCGGCGGCGGGGTCCACGTTTCCGGTTCCGGGGCCGGGGGGGCCGCCTGCTTCATTGCGGCATCTCCTGGTGATGGGGAATGGGGGAGTCCGGCCGTTTGGGAATTCGGGAGTTCGGCAGTCGGGCCATCCCGCATCCGTCCCTACGGACCGCCGCCCCGAAGCCGTTCGATCAGACCGGTCAGGCCGGGGCTGAGGCGGACGGGGTAGACGGCCGGGTCCCGGAGGCGTCGGTACGGCTCGGGGAGCCGTTCCAGTTGGTCCCGGACGGACCCCTGGGTCTCCGTCAGGGACGGCAGTTCAGCGACCCAGACGCCCTTCTCGATGTACGTCCGCAGGAGGGGCGTCCCGCCCTCGACGGCCTCGTCCTCCAGGGCGATGACGTCATGGGTCCACCGACCGTCCGGTCCGACGAAGCGGTAGACCTGCTTGCGACCCGGGAGCGTCTGCTTGCCGGGGCTCGTCTTCATCCGGGGATGCCGGGTCCGGCCCGACTGCCACTCGACGAGCTTGTAGTTGCCCGTCATGGCCGGGGCGTCCTTGGACGTCACCAGGTCGGTCCCGACGCCGAAGAGGTCGGCCGGGACGCCGGCCGTCAGGAGCTCGTCGATGAGGTACTCGTTGAGGTCGCCGCTCAGGATGATCTTCACGTCCCGGAGGCCGGCCTCGTCGAGGACCCGGCGGACTTCCCGGGTCAGGTCGGCGAGGTCCCCGCTGTCGACCCGGACGGCCCGGAAGGGGACCCCCAGCCGGACGGCCTTCCGGACGCCCTCGAGGGTGTCGAAGGTGTCGACCAGCAGGACCGTGTGCTCGGGAAAGAGCCGCTGGAAGTGGCGAAAGGCCTCCTCCTCGGAGGCATGGGCCAGGACCCACGAGTGGGCCATCGTCCCCGAGACGGGAATCCCGAAGGCAAAGCCGGCCTGCAGGTTGGACGTCCCGACACATCCCCCGACGTAAGCCGCCCGGGCGGCCCAGAAGCCGGCCTCCGGGCTGTGGGCCCGCCGGAGACCGAACTCGACGACGCCCCGCCCCCGGGCCGCCTGAACGACCCGGGCGGCCTTCGTGGCGACCATCGTCTGAAAGTTGATGACGGCCAGGACGAAGCTCTCCAGGACCTGCGCCTCCGGCAGGGGCGCCGTCACCGATAGGACGGGCTCCTGGGGAAACACGAGGGTCCCCTCCGGGACGGCCCGCACGCGGCCGGTAAACTGGAAGTGCCGTAGGTAGTCCCAGAAGCCCTCCGGGAGCCGGGCAAAGTTGGGCACGGACCGGAGGTAGGCGATGGCCGCATCGTCGAAGCGGAGGTTCGTGATGTAATGGAGGGCCGTCTCGATGCCGCAGGCGACCAGGAAGCCCCGGTTCGGGGGCATGTAGCGGAAACTCATCTCGAAGGTCGCCGGAGAGAACATCTCGGCTTCCCAGTACCCGGCGACCATCGAGACCTCATAAAGGTCGACGGCCAGACACCAGTGCGGGTCGACCCACGGAGACTTCCAGTTCCTCATCGGCGGGTACCCCGCAGGACGCAGGATGCAAGATACAAGATGCCCGATGGGGGATGCAAGACGGGCTTCTTGCATCCCCCATCTCGCATCCTGTATCCTGGCCCCGGAGGTCCCAGCATGATGGCCGACTCGTCGGACTGGCGGGAAATCGCCGAACAGGCCCGCCGGGAATGGGAAAAGATCGAGGCAGACATCCGCAAGCGGGTGCAGTCCAAGTTCCAGCAGAGACGACTCCTCCGCGAAGAGGCCGAAGACCTGGCCCTCCTGGAGGTCCCGCCCCCGATTCACCCCGACTGGGTCCGGCCCTTCTTCTTCCGCCCCATTTTACGGACGGACACGCTGTTTTACACGCGCGGGGGCTACAACGTCCATCCGGACATGCTCTTTCAGTCGACCCGCCCGTGGCTGGCCCGTCTGCGCTCGGTGTTTCGTAAGGTCATCCGCTTCTTCTTGAACATCGACGCCCTGGTCGGCCAGCAGGCCCGGTTCAACGACCAGCAGGTCGAACTCGACGACCGCCTGGTCCACCACACCCGTCTGCTCCACGAGCTGGTCCATCGCCTGGTCGCCGAGCTGACTCGGCTCCGCCTCGAGCACCAGGAGCTGGCGCATCGGGTCCAGTGGCTGGAGGAGCAACTCGAATGGTACCGTCAGCGCCACCGGGTCCTCGAGGGTTGGCTTCGGGCCGAACGTTCCGGCGAGTCGGCCGGTGGGCCCATAGGCAGGTAGATAGGATGGCCCGACCCGTGGAATCGGACTACCGTCTCTGGTCCCAGAGCCTGTACCGTCGGCTTTACCAGGCCCTGACGACCATCGCCAACCTGGAGGACACGGAGGCCATCGTCCGGTACGTCATGAACGCCCTCGTCGAAGACGCGGCCCCGCCGTATGCCATCATCACGGGGGCCCGGGCTTACCGGCGGGTCGACAGCGTCTACCGTCTGTTTGCCAAGGCCGGCCAGGCCGGCCCCGTGCCCATCGGCTTTGAGGTCCCGGCGGACTACCCGCCCGTGCAGAAGGCGGTCCGCCGCGGGTGGGTCCTCGTGCGGGCGACGGACCCCGACTTCGACCCCCGCATCGAGGACGTCGTCGGGGTCCGGACCTATGCGACCATCGCCCTGGGGCCTCACCGGGAGTTCCTCGTGTCCTTTACCCTTCATGAGCCCATGCCCGACGAGGAGATCATCTACGCCCTGGCGGCGATCCGGCAGGTCGCCGACATGGTCCTGCGGCACCGGGAGCTGTACGCCCTCATCGAGCAGGCCCGGGAGATCCAGCAGTCCCTCCTCCCCCGCGAGGTGCCCGACTTCCCGGGCTACGAGTTCGCCTTCCGGTCCCGGCCGGCCGAGAGCGTCGGGGGCGACGTGTACGACTTCATCCCCGTCTCCCGAGCGATCCTGGGGGTCCTAATCGCTGACGCCATCGGCCACGGTCTCCCGGCCGCCCTGCAGGCCCGGGACGTCGTCGTCGGCGTCCGGATGGGCGTCGAGGAGGACCTCAAGGTCGTCCGAATGATGGAAAAGCTGTCGGCCGTCTTCCGGCACGTCAGCATGGGAAGCCGCTTCACGCCTGTGTTCTACGCCGAAATCGAATGGAACGGTAACGTCGTCTACGTGAACGCCGGCCACGTGCCCCCCTTCATCCTGCGGGCCGACGCCGAACCCGCCGTCCAGTTCCTGACGGTCGGGGGACCCGTCCTGGGCCTCCCGATGGAGGTCGCCTACCAGCAGTCGTTCGAGCGACTCCGGCCCGGGGACTTACTCGTCCTGTATACGGACGGCATCACGGAGACGACGAGCGTGACCGGCGAAGAGTTCGGGGTCCGACGCCTCGTCGAGGTCGTCCGCCGGCATCGGGCCGGACCCCTCCCCGACATCCTGGACCGGGTCTTTGCGGCCGTCGATGAGTTCCGGGACGGCCTCCCCCAGGAGGACGACCAGACGCTGGTCCTCATCCGCAAGGGCGAAGGAGCCGACCGGCGGGCCGAACCGCCGCCTTAGGCCGTAGGCGGGTGACCCGACCGGCCGTGGCCCGTCGAGACGCCCCTACCCGACCGCGTCCCCGACACCCGACGCCATGGGGGTGACGACTGCGACCCCTTCCGCTCCGACCGAGGACGGGTCAGACCCCCCCGGACGTTGACAGGGGGGCGGTCCCCGATTAGCATTATAGGCCCCCCAAAAGGGGTATCCGCCGCACCGCATCCGCAGACGTGGACCGGCTTCTGCCGGACCCCGCGGCTTGCTACCTTGGCTTACGAGGCGTTCCCATGGGCCATGGGTTCTTCTGTCTGGGGATGAGTCTGGCCGAACGGATGACGGAGACAGCGTCCGGCGAGACATCGGGGGGCGGCTCCTTCCTGAGCCTCAGCGGGCTCGTCGTGGTCGTCGCGGCCCTGGTCGCCCTCCTGTGGGCCGTCCTGCAACGGTTGTACTTTCAGCCCCTCCGGCGGGTCCTGGAAGAGCGATACCGGCTGACCCTGGGCCGCCTCCAGGAAGCGCAAGAGATTCTCAAACAGGTCGAGCGGGAGCAGGCCCGCTACGAGGCGGCCGTCCGGGAGGTCCGACAGTACGCCAACCAGCGGATGGCCGAGGCGCGGGCCGCCGCCGAGGCCCAGCGGGCGGCCCTGATCGAGCAGGCCCGTCAAGAGGCCCGGGCCCGCATCGAGGAGGCCCGAGCCCACCTGCAGCGTCAGGCCGAGCAGGCCAAGCAGGCGCTTCAGTTGGAAATCGACCGGCTGGCCCTGGAGGTCGTCCGGCAGATCCTACGACGCCCGTTGGCCCTTTCACCGGACCAGGTCGAGCAAATCCGGGACGAGGTCCTACGGACCTGACGGGATGAGGGGGTCCAGGACGGGCGACGCCGGGCCGCCCCGCTCGAAGGTCGCGGCCGCCGGCTGGACCGGAGGCCCTCGACGCGTAGGGGGGACTGCCCGGACTCCCGAGTTCCCAAATTCCCGAACTGCCGAGACCCCGGATTTCCGGAATCCAGGGAAGACGGAGCGGACGATGGGACGCGAGACTTGGGGACGCCGAAAGGTCTGGGTCGTCGGGCTCGCCGTAGGCCTGCTCCTCCTGGCCGGTCCGGCGATGGCCCGGCCGGGCGAGGCCTCGGCCGAGGCAGGGCCCCATTTAGGGGTCCTGCACTACGCGGGCCGGGTCATCAACTTCGGCCTCCTGGCCTTCATCCTGTACTATCTTGTCGTTCGGGTCGGCCGCCTGCCGGACGCCCTCCAGGCGCAACGGGCGGAGCTCCTCCGGGAGATGGAAGAAGCCCGTCAGCAGAAGGAGGCCGCCGAGGCCAAGTGGCAAGAGGTCCAGGCCCGCTTGCAGAGTCTGTCCGACGAACTGGAGCGCATGCGCCAGGAAGCCGAGGCGGACGCCCGGCAGGAGGCCGAGCGCATCCTCGCCGAGGCGACGGCGGAGGTCGAGCGCCTCAAGCGCTTGGCCGAGGAAGAAATCCGGCGGGCGACGGCTTTTGCCCGGGCCGAGGTCCAGGCTTACGTGGCGACGGCCGTGGCCCGGATGGCGGAAGGCCTCCTGAGGGCCCACCTCACGTCGGAGGACCACGCCCGCCTGATCGAGGCGTCTCTGGCGAAATTGACGGAGACGTTCGGTTCGGGAAGACACGGGTAGGACCGGCCCTTCCATCGGTCCGGGAGGGGCGATTTTCCAGGCCAAGGGACGGGCCGACTGCGGTAGGGAGGTGATGGTGTCATGTTTCGGGAAGGCATCGCCCGACGGTACGCTCGGGCCCTGCTGGACGTGGTCCTGCCCCGGGGCCTCTACGAGCGCGTCCATCAGGAGCTGAAGGACTTAGAAGTCCTGTTCCGGGAGCTTCCGGACCTCGTCCGGTCCCTCGAACCGCCGGACCGGCCGATGTCGGAAAAGCGGCGGATCATCGGGGAACTCGTTCAACGGCTGGACTTACATCCCCTGACGGTCCGGTTCCTGGAACTGGTCGTGGAGAACCGGCGGCTTCGGGACTGGGCGGTCATCCTTCGCCTCCTGGAACGGCTGTACCAAGAGGCCCAGGGGATTCAGTCCCTCCAGGTCATCACGGCCGTCCCCCTGGACGACCGCCTGCGTCGGCAGGTCCGCCAGGCCCTGGAAGCCCTGACGGGCCGCCGGGTCGTGATGGAGGAAAAGGTCGACCCCAGCATCCTGGGGGGCTTCATCGTCCGCATCGGTTCGGTATACTATGACGGGAGCGTCGTCGCTCAGATTCGCCAGGTCCGGGACCAGTTGACGGCGGCCGGGGAATGAGGGCGGGGGTCGGGCCGTCCGGGCGTTCGGGGAGTTCGGGTCATATGGCCCAACTGCTGGATTTCCGGACGGCCGAATTTCCGGAGGCCGAACGGCCGTAGGAGGTGGACGCCATGGCGACCGCGATTCGACCCGACGAGATCGCCACCGTCCTGCGTCGGCGACTCGAAGAACTGGAGACCCGCATCGACCTCTCGGAGACCGGCACGGTCCTGAGCGTCGGGGACGGGATCGCCACGGTCTATGGCCTCGAGCGGGTCATGTACGGGGAAATGCTCCTATTCCCCCATGATGTGTACGGCATCGCCATGAACCTGGAGGAGGACACGGTCGGGGCCGTCCTGTTGGGGGATTCCACGAAGATCCGGTCGGGCGACGAAGTCCGACGGACCCGGCGGATCATCAGCGTGCCTGTCGGGGAGGCCCTGATCGGGCGGGTCGTCAACGCTCTCGGGGAGCCTATCGACGGGAAGGGTCCGATCGAGGCCCGCCAGTACAACCCCGTCGAGCGACTCGCCCCGAGCGTCGTCGACCGCCGGCCGGTCCACCAGCCCCTCCAGACGGGCATCATCGCCATCGACGCCATGATCCCCATCGGCCGGGGCCAGCGGGAACTCATCATCGGGGACCGTCAGACGGGCAAGACGGCCATCCTGCTCGACACGATCATCAACCAGAAGGGCCAGGACGTCATCTGCATCTACGTGGCCATCGGCCAGAAGCAGTCGACCATCGCCCAAGTCGTCAAGACCCTCGAAGACTACGGGGCGATGGACTACACGATCGTCGTCGCCGCCTCGGCCAGCGAGCCGGCCCCGATGCTCTACCTGGCGCCCTACACGGGCTGTGCCATCGGCGAGTACTTCCGGGACACGGGTCGCCACGCCCTCGTCTGCTATGACGACCTGTCCAAGCACGCCGTAGCCTATCGGGAAATCTCCCTCCTGCTCCGGCGGCCGCCCGGTCGGGAGGCCTACCCCGGGGACATCTTCTACCTCCACTCCCGGCTCCTCGAGCGGGCCGCCAAGCTCAACGACGAAAACGGCGGCGGCTCCCTGACGGCCCTGCCCGTCATCGAGACCCAGGCCGGGGACGTCTCCGGCTACATCCCGACGAACGTCATCTCCATCACCGACGGCCAGATCTACCTCGAGTCCGAACTCTTCTATGCCGGCATCCGGCCGGCCATCAACGTCGGCATCTCCGTCTCCCGGGTCGGCGGGGCGGCCCAGGTGAAGGCCATGAAGCAGGTCGCCGGCTTCCTCCGCCTGGAGCTCGCCCAATACCGAGACCTGGCCGCCTTCGCCCAGTTCGGCTCCGAGCTCGACCCGGCGACCCAGCGGCAGTTGGCCCGGGGGGAGCGCCTGACCGAGCTCCTGAAACAGCCCCAATTCCAACCGGTCGCCGTCGAAAAGCAGGTCGCCGTCATTTTCGCCGGGACGGAGGGCTATCTCGACGACTTACCCGTCGCCGAGTGCGGTCCCTTCAAGTATGCCCTGTTCGACTACATCGACAAGTACAACCCACCGGCCATCCGGGCCCTCCGGGAGAAGCTGGAGATCACCGACGACATTCGGCGTCAGCTCCACGAGATGTTGAAGGAGTTCAAGGAGAAGTTCGTCGCCGAGCGGAATCTACGGTAGGGGCGGCGATGCGGGAGTCCGGGGAACCGGCCCCGGACGGCCGGGTCGCCCATCGGATAGACGGCCATGCCTGCCCTGATCACGCTCCGTCGGAAGATCCGAAGCGTCCGTTCGACCCGTCGGATCACGAACGCCATGAAGATCATCGCCGCCACCCGGGTCCGCCGGGCTCAGGAGGCCCTCTGGCAACTGCGGCCCTATGCCTGGCGGATGCAGGACGTCCTCCGGTCTCTGGCCAGCCGGGTCCGGCCTGAGCTCCATCCCCTTCTCCGGTGGCCGGAGGCCGAACGGCGGGTCGACCTCCTGGTCGTCACGGCCGACCGGGGCTTGTGCGGGGCCTTCAACCACAACATCGTCCGGGAGGCCCTCCGGTTCCTGCATGGATTCCCGGCCGACACCGAGCTCCGGGTCTGGTGCATCGGTCGGAAGGGCCACGACTTCTTCCGCAAGCGGCCGTGGCCCATCGCTTACGCCTATCGGGACGTCTTTCGCCGGGTCGACTACCGGGTCGCCCAGACGATCGCCGGCCAGCTCGTCGAGGAGTTCGTCTCCGAGCGGGTCCACGCCGCCTACGTCGTCTACAACGAGTACAAGTCGGCCCTCGTCCAGCGGGTCGTCGTCGAGCGCCTCCTGCCCCTGCCCCGGATGGAGTTCTCCCCCGTCGAGCCGCCCGTCGAGTACATCTACGAGCCCGAGCCGGAACGGATCTTCGAGGCCCTCTTGCCCAAGCACGTCGTCATCCAGGTCTACCGCATCCTGCTGGAATCCCAGGCCGCCGAACAGTCGGCCCGGATGGTCGCCATGGACATGGCGACCAAAAACGCCGACAAGGTCATCTACAAGCTGACCCTCCTGCTGAACAAGATGCGGCAGGCCTCGATCACGAAAGAGATCCTGGAGATCATCACCGGCGCCGAGGCCCTCCGGAAGGCCCGGGCGTGACGAAGGGGCCGGAGTCGGTGGGCACTCCCAAGGGTTGCCCCTACGGTGGGTTCCGCATCTGTAGGTGAGGGGACCCGGTCCCGGACGCCTGGGACCTCCATCCGTGGGGGGAACGGGTCATGACGGACCTGCAGGCCACGCCGTCGATTCGGGCCGTCGGGCTTTCCAAGACTTACACCCTGGGACGCGTCCGGGTCCCGGCCGTCCGGGACGTCCACCTGACCGTCCCGGCGGGTCGCCTCGTCGTCGTCATGGGCCCGTCCGGGAGCGGCAAGACGACCCTGCTGTCGATGCTGGGATGCATCCTGCGGCCGACGGCCGGAGAGCTCTACATCGCCGGCCGGCGGGTCGAACGCTGGGACGAGGCCTATCTACCGTATATCCGACGGCAGTATATCGGGTTCGTCTTCCAGCAGTTCAACCTCCTGCGAGCCCTGACGGCCCTGGAGAACGTCGAGATCGCCCTGCACCTGCGGGGCGTCCGGGGACGGGCCGCCCGGGCCCGGGCCGCCGAGGTCCTGGCCCAGGTCGGCCTGGCCGACCGCCTGGACTTCTATCCCAAAGACCTGAGCGGCGGAGAGCAACAACGGGTCGCCATCGCTCGGGCCATCGTGGCCGATCCCCTCATCTTGCTGGCCGACGAGCCGACGGCGAACTTAGATTCGGTGACGGGCTACCACGTCGTCGAGTACCTGCGGACGGTGACCTACGAGCGTCGGATGGCGACCGTCGTCGTCACTCACGACCACCGGGTCATCGCCCTGGCCGACGAAGTCTACTCCATGGAGGACGGATGTCTGAGGCGGGCCGAAACATCCGCCTTGTCGCCCTTGGCGTCGCCGTCGCCCTCCTCCTGATGGCCGGCCTGTGGATGGCCGGGACCCGTACCCGGAACGGGACCTACGTCGTCCGCCGGCAGAAGGTCACCGACGTGGCCTACGGGACGGGCGAGGTCCGGGCCGGTCGGGTGATCGACCTGTATGCGGAGGTCCCGGGCGTCCTGCGGGCCCTCCACGTCCGGGAGGGTCAGACGTTCCGGGCGGGGGACATCCTGGCTGAACTCGACGACACGATGTACCGGGCCCAATGGGAGGAGGCCCAGGCGACCCTCCGGCAGGCCGAGGCCCGACTCCAGGAGCTCGAGCACGGCGCCCGACCCGAGGAGGTCCGCCGGCGGCGGGCCGAGATGGAGGCGGCCCGGGCGGCCCTGGAGTTTGCCGAGTCCGAGGAGCGTCGCATGGAGAGCCTCTGGCGGGCCGGCATCGTGGCGCGTCAAGTTTACGACGAGGCCCGCACGCGGGGGGAGCAGGCCCGACGGCAGTATGAGGCGGCCCAGGCCGCTTACGAAGAGACCGTCCGGGGCCCCCGACCCGAGGTCCTCCAGCAGGCCCGGTCGGCCGTCGCTCAGGCCCGGTCCCGCCTGGCGTACCTCCAGGAGGTCCTGGCCAAGACCCGCCTCCGGGCCCCCTGGGACGGCCAGGTCCTCCGGGTGTGGGCCTATGAGGGGGATGCCGTCCACCCCGAGGCGCCGCGCCCCATCCTGCGGATCGCCGACCCGGAACGATTCATCGAGGTCGAGGTCGACTACACGGACGCCTTTCGCGTGGCCCCCGGTCAGCCGGCCGTTTTCTGGCCGGAGAACCATCCCGAGCAGGCCCGCCCGGGACGGGTCGCCTGGCTCTACCCGACGTTCGGCAAGAAGCAGGTCTTCACCGAAAAGCCCCAGGAGATGACCGACCGGAAGGTCCGGACGGTCCGCATCCGACCCGCCGGCCCCCTGGACTGGCCCATCGGGATGACCGTCGAGGCCCGTATCCAGACCTTTCAGGGTGAGGCCCTGGCCGTGCCCCGGGAGTGGGTCCGCTCCGAGGCTGGGACGTACTCGGTCTGGCGAGTCGGCCGGGCCGGGACCGAACGGGTCGTCGTCCGGCCGGCTTACGTGGGCAACCGCTGGGTCGTCGTGGCCTCGGGGCTGACGGAGGGCGACCGCCTCGTCCCGCCGCCCCGGGAATGAAGGGGGATGGGAGGTCGGGTAGGGATTCGAAGGAAAAGACCCGACGCTTGGGCGGGGGCCTTGGGTCGGGAGCGTCGACCCGTTTATAATGAACGGATGGCGTGGCAAAGCTGACCGATGAATCCCGCCGTCCCGGCTTTTCTCCCAGCCGTATCCCGAACGCCCGACACCCGGCACTTCACCCCCAGCACCCAACACCCGACGCCTCGGCCCGACCATGGACCGTTTCGTCCACCTGCACGTCCATTCGGACTACAGCTTCCAAGACGGCCTGTGCCCGATCCCGCTCCTGGTCCGGCGGGTCGCTGAGATGGGCCAGCCGGCCGTCGCCCTGACGGACCACGGGAACCTCCACGGGATGATCGAGTTTTTAGAGGCTTGCGAGCAGGCCGGGATTCGGGGGATCCCGGGCTGTGAGTTCTACGTCGCCCCGGGGGACCGGCGGGAACGGGCGCCCGGGGCCGGGGAGGGCCGGGAGCCGAAGTACTTCCACCTGACCGTCCTGGCTCAGGACGAGACGGGGTGGCGGAACCTCATCCAACTCGCCTCGGCGGCCTTCCTGGAGGGCTTCTACCACCGGCCCCGCATCGACAAGGCCCTGCTCCAGGCCCACGCCCGGGGCCTCATCGGCCTCAGCGGATGCCTCCAGGGAGAGGTCGCCCAGTGCCTCCTCCAGGGCGGCTCGATGGAGGAGGCCGTCCGTCTCGTGGAGTCGTATCAGGCCATCTTCGGACGGGACAACTTCTTTCTCGAGGTCCAGTTTCACGGCCTGGAAGAGGACCTCTACCTGAACGTGCGCCTGCTGGAGCTGGCCCGTCGGACGGGCGTCCCGCTGGTCATCACCAACGACGCCCACTACATCCGCCGCTCGGACCACGAGCTCCAGGAAATCCGCGTCCGCATCCAGACGAACACGCCGGTCCCCGAGCCCGTCCCCCTGGGGTTCAAGACGCCGGAGTTCTACCTGAAGAGCCGTCTGGAGATGGCCGAGACCTTTCATCAGATGGTCGAGCAGTACCACGTACCGATGACGCCGGCCGAGGTCGAAGAAGCCCTGAATATGACCTTGGCGATCGCCGAGCGCTGTCAAGTCCGCCTGCCGTCCAAGGCTTACAAACTTCCCGCCTTTCCGGTCCCGCCCGGCGAGACCGTCGACACGTACTTCGAGAAGGAAGTCCGCCGCCGCTTCGAGACGGAGCGCCTCCCCTACCTGCGGGCGATGGCCGAGGCCGGCCGGCTCCGACGGCCCCTGGAACGGTACTTCGAGCGGCTGGACTACGAGGTCGAGATGATCCGCCGGATGGGCTTTGCGGGGTACTTCCTGATCGTGGCCGACTTCATCGGGTGGGCCAAGTCCCAGGGTATCCCCGTCGGGCCCGGCCGGGGGTCCGTCGCCGGGAGCCTGGTCGCCTACGCCCTGGGTATCACGGAGATCGACCCCCTGCAGTACGACCTCCTGTTCGAACGGTTCCTGAACCCGGACCGCATTACGCTCCCCGACATCGACGTCGACTTCTGCGCCCAGCGCCGGGACCAGGTCATCGCCTACGTCCGCCAGAAGTACGGGGCCGACAGCGTCGCCCAGATCATCACCTTCCAGACGATGGCCGCCCGAGGCGCCATCCGGGACGTCGGCCGGGTCCTGCGGGTCGACCCGGGCCGGGTCGACCGCATCGCCAAGATGGTCCCGATGGGGCCGGGCGTCACGCTGGCGAGGGTCTTGGAGACCGACCCCGAGGTCCGGCGGCTGGCCGAGCGGGGATCCCCCGAGGAGCGGAAGCTTCTGCACTACGCTCGCGCCCTCGAGGGGATCGCCAAGAACTCCGGGACCCACGCGGCGGGCATCGTCATCGCCCCGGGCCGCTTGCTGGACTACGTCCCGCTCTGCCGCTCCAAGGAAGGCGACGTCGTGACCCAGTTCGACATGAACGGCCTCGAGCGCCTGGGCCTCCTGAAGATGGACTTCCTGGGCCTCATGAACCTGACGATCATCGACGACTGCCTGCGGCGTATCGAACGGCGGACGGGCCGGCGAGTCGACCTCTACCGCATCCCCCTGGACGACCCCCGGGTCATGGACCTCTTCTGCGAGGGCCGGACGAACGGGGTCTTCCAGTTCGAGAGTAGCGGGATGAAGGACCTCCTCCGGCGCTTCAAGCCGAGGCGTTTCGAGGACCTCATCGCCCTGAACGCCCTCTTTCGGCCGGGCCCCATGCAGATGCTGGCCGACTTCATCGAGCGCCGTCACGGTCGGCGACCCATCGAGTACGACCTGCCCGAGCTCGAGCCGATCCTGGCCGAGACGTACGGCGTCATCGTGTACCAAGAGCAGGCCATGCAGATCGCCGCCGAGGTCGCCGGCTTCACGATGGCCGAGGCCGACAACCTGCGTCGGGCCATGGCCAAGAAGAAGAGGGACGAGATGGACCGGCTCCGGCCCCGCTTCGTCGAGGGCGCCGTCGCCCGGGGCGTGCCCCGGGAGAAGGCCGAGCGGCTCTTCGAGACCCTCGAGAAGTTTGCCGAGTATGCCTTCAACAAGTCGCACAGTTGCGCCTACGCCCTGATCGCCTACCAGACGGCCTACCTGAAGGTCCACTACCCCGTCTACTACATGGCCGCCCTCCTGAGCAACCGCATGCACCACCAGGACGAACTCACGCTCTACCTCCGGGAGTGCCGGGAGATGGGCCTCCAGGTCCTTCCCCCCAGCATCAACGAGAGTGAGGCCGACTTCACGATCCTCGACGACCGGACGGTCCGATTCGGCCTGGCCGGGATCAAGGGCGTCGGACCGGCCGTCGTCCAGGCCATCCTGGAGGCCCGTCAGCGGGCGGGCCGCTTCGTCTCCTTCCTCCACTTCGTCGAGTCGGTCGACGCCCGGGCCGTCAACCGTCGGTCCATCGAGGCCCTCATCAAGGCCGGCGCCCTCGACGAGTTCGGCTACACCCGGCGGGCCCTGATGGAGGCCCTCGACGGCGTCCTCGACCGGGCGGCCCGGCAAGCCGCCGCCGGCCGGGCCCGGGCCGTCCCCCTGACCGGCTTGAGGGGCCTGCCGGGTGTCGCCACGACCCCCGTCGTGAACCACGACATCTCACCGAAGCCCGAATGGGACGACGTCCAGAAGCTCCAGTACGAGCGGGAGGCCCTCGGCGTCTACCTGACCGGCCACCCCTGCGAACGCTACGAGGCCGAGCTGGCCCACTACCGTAGGCAGAACGTCGAACAGCTCGACAGCGCCCTCGACGGGAAGACCGTCCGACTGGCCGGCATCCTGACGTCGGTCGACATCCGGAAGAGTAAGCGGGGCGTCCGCTACGCCATGCTCCGTCTGGAAGACCTGACCGGGGGGATCGACGTCTGGGTCCCGCCCCAGACCCTGGAGACCCTGGAGGACGTCCTGCGGGAAGACCTGCCCGTCGTCCTGGACGGCGTCCTCGAGGCCGACGAGGGCACGCGCCGGGTCATGGCCCAGGAGGTCTGGACCCTCCCCCAGGCCCGGGAGCGACTCGCCCAGCGGCTCCGGGTCGCCGTGCGCCTCGTCGGGGCCCCGCCCTCGGCCCCGGAACGCCTGGCGGCCCTCCTCCGAGAACACGCCGGGACCACGACCGTCGAGCTGGAACTCCGGAAACCCGGCAGGTTCACCGTCGTCGTCCGGCTCCCCCAGCGCGTCCGGGTCCACGAAGACTTGCTCCGCCAGCTCCAGGACCTCTTTGGCCCCGACAGCGTCCAGGTCGTTTAATCTCGGGCCGACCGGGAGGTCGGCAGACGGGCCAATAGAAAGAAGCAGTCGAAACGCCGGCGGCGTTCGGAGAAGTAACCTTCACTGGGTACTCATGGGGGCGGGTGGGAAACCCGACCCGACACCACGCGTCCCTTCGTGCGGAGGACGGTCATGCGGTGGAACTGGAAAGTGCTCATCGGCCTGGGCCTCGGGGTCGGGAGCGCCTTGGGGGTCTTGGGATGGGCCTGTTCGGAGACGTCCCCGAACCTCCGGTCGGCCCGGGTCCACGTGGAAGGCGAGTCCATCATGGGCGTTCAGTACCGCAAAGACGTGGCCCTCGGAAAGGCGACCGGCCGGGACTACTGGGTCCGCTACGTATGTGTGCCCCGACCCGGCTTTGAGGACCGGTGCCCTTGCCGAGAGGTCGTCCAGCGGGTGGACGCCGCCGTCGTGGAAGAGTTCCTCCGTCAGGTCCAGACCCTCCGGGACGAGGGCGAGGCGGCCCGGTGCTGCGACCACCCCTGGACGGAGTTCGAGCTCGTCTTCGCCGACGGCCGGACCGAGCGGCGCACGGTCGCCTTCGAGCCGGTCGCCGTCGAGGCCGTCCTCCGCCTGGAGTGCCCGTAGGGGCGTATCTGCACCCTCGCCGTCGGGGTCTCCGACCGACGGAAAGGGCCTTCCAGCTTCAGCATTTCTTTCAACTTTTACTGCTCTTCCGACAGGAGCTTGATCACCGTTCCAGGGTCCCTTCTGGCTACCCGCCCGTCGGCATTGGAACTTCCCCCTGAACTGCCGATTTCTTGCCTCCTTTTCTCAATCTTCGGCCAGCGTTCGACTGGCTACGTCTCCACCATTAGAAAACATGTCCTACGCCCTGGTGGCACCGGGTGCAGGACATCGCTGACCTCCGTTCCCCCTGGAGGATCAAGCTGACCGTGGCTTCATGACAACGGATACAATTCTCCTGGAGCGTCTGGAGATTCTTCGGGGTAATGCGGAGGACCTGAACATCCTCCAACGTAAAAGCGAGAGAATGGCGAAACCCATTTTCTATTTTCGCGGCCCACTTCCCTGCAGGGTCGTGGGGGACATGGCAGTCGTTACAGGTTATACTCCGGTGACTGGACACGCTCCAACTGTTGAAACTGTCACGCATGATGTGACAATTCACACAGGCGGCCGGGTCGTCTGAAAGATACGCGTATCCCCGCCCATACCAGAAGGTGAAGCCCGACAGGCCCAGGAGCACACCGACAGCGATGGGCAGGCCCAATGCGACCAGACGAGGGATCGGGAGGACCCTCTGGGTCATCGCCTCTGGCCCTCCATCGCCTTCAGCACAGCCAGTTCGGCCTGACGGGCATAGTCGATAGCATCGCCCAAGACCCGGGCCGCCTCCTGAGGACTGTGAAAGCCCATGCTGTTTTCTGCACTGAGAAAGTCCCATCGGATAAAGGCTTTGCGGTGCAATCCGCGCGCCTCCTGGAGCGCCTCATCCGGCACACCCCTCTCCATCGCCATGCGGATGGCATCCTGGGCGGCCAGGATCGCCTTCTCTGCCCGTTTCAGTAGGTGGTAGGTCCGTTCCTGGATTTCCAGGACCCTTGCCCGCAATTCTTCTTCCGGCAGGCGATGACAAGTCGCACAGGCATTCGTAAGATTCACGAGCGGCGTCCGAATCCAGTGATCGGTAATTTTAATGGCCCCTTCCCGCTTATACGGCATATGACAGTCAGCGCAGGAGACTCCGGAACGGGCGTGGATTCCCGTCGACCACAGCTCAAACTCCGGATGTTGGATTTTGACGAGGGGTGCCTTCGTTTCGGCGTGCTCCCAATCCTTGAACTGGATCTCATCGTAATAGGCTTCAATTTCCTCGATCTTCAAACCTTTGGCCCATGGAAAGACCAGGGATTTGCCAGGCCCTTTGAAGTAATACTCCACATGGCACTGGGCGCAAACGTAGGTTCGCATCTCCTGAGGGGTCGCCTTAGTAAGGTCGATCCCTCGCTGAGCCATCGCCTCTTTGAAGGCAGGACGGGAAATCCGTAAGGCCTGCGTTTTGGCGTCATGGCAGTCCGCGCAGGAGACCGGGTGTTTAGGGTTGAAACGAGCCATCAGCTCCTTCACCGGGGTAGCATAGAACTTCTCAATCCCTAACGTCTTCATCATCTGCGGGACGTTGCTACTTTTACAGGTCATGCAGGTGCCGGGTTTTGCCTCACCCAGCCGTTGGGTTGCCAGCATATCCTGTAAAGCCCGCATATGCCCCTGCTCCTCCCGGTAATCCACCGAGAAGGGGTTTCCGGCAAAGAGCCGCCGATATTCAGGGTATTTATCCAACCTGGAGAATGATTCAGAACCCCCATATCGGCCATACAAACTGTATTTCACGAACTCCGACGTCCGCATCGTCCGAATGTAGGCTTCGTAGTGTCGTGGGAAGTTCTGGCCCCACACGGCGGGATCCGGTTCATCCTCTTGGATCTCGACGACTTTGAAGTGGGTCAGCCTGGCCTCCTGCCTCCGCTCAAAGATGCTCACCAAGAGCCCTACGACTAAGACCGTCAACACAAGCGTAGACAGCAGAATGACCATTAATTTTGTTTTGCTCATATGCGTCCCTCTCGGCAAGTTTTAGGACTTCCATGGTTCCCCTATGCTGGGGAAGCGATCGACCTACCCCCAGGGGAGGTAACGTCCATGAGCCCCTTTCCGCAATACCCCATCTTGGCGGACCTGTCAAGCCCCTTTCGCCAGTCCCAGCCAAAGACCCCGGCCCGGGTCATAGCGGCGCGAGTCCTCGGGGACTGCCGTCGGTCAGGGCAGTTCCTGGACCACGGGACTATTTTTCTCCCCATTGCCGGCGACCCCCGCATCCTTTTGCCTGGTGACGCAGAAGCCGACCTGGGCTCTGCCTACCTGCCTGTCAAAACGACGCGAAAGCGACCCGCACGAAGTAGGCGAATCGATTCGGCAGGACGCCCATCTGAAGCGTGAAGAACAGGCACAGGGCGACCGCAAAGGCGAACCCCGCCACGGGGACGACCGGCTCGGCCGGCTCCTGCTTCCAGGCCCGCCGGACCTCGGCCGTCGGGGGCTCGAACATCGTCCATACGACCCGAAAGTAATAGTAGGCGGCGATCAGGCTCGTGACGACGCCGGCGACGACCAGGCCGGGCCATCCGGCCTGGAAGGCCGCCCGGAAGACCCATAGCTTGGCCACGAATCCGGCCGTCGGGGGGATGCCCGCCAGGGCCAGGAGAAAGACCGTCAGGCCGAGGGCCCAACCGGGGTGGCGGTACCCGAGGCTTCGGTACCGTTCCAACGTCGGCTCGACGCCCCAGGCCTCCAGGGCCGCCACGACCAGGAAGGCCCCCATGTTCATAAACAGGTAAGCCAGCAGGTACAGCAGGACCGACTCCCGGGCGGCGTCCCCGGCCGCCGTCAGGCCGATCAGGATGTAGCCGGCGTGGGCGATGCTCGAGTAGGCCAGGACCCGCTTGACGTTGTCCTGCCGGAGGGCCAGGACGTTGCCGACGACCATCGTCAGGACGGCGACACCCGCCAGGCCCCAGCCCCAGACGTCGGTCGCCCGCCGAAAGACCTGGACCATGTCGCCGAAAAGCCGGAGCATGGCCCCGAAGGCCGCCGCCTTGACGGCCGCCGCCATGTAAGCGACCGTCGGGGTCGGGGCCCCCTGATAGACGTCGGGCGTCCACATGTGGAAGGGGACGGCCGAGACCTCAAAGGCCAGGCCCACCAGCATCAGGGCCAGGCCCAGGTAAGCCAACCAGGCCCGCGGGCTCCCCTGCAGGCCGGGAAGCCGGGCCGCCCAGTCGACCAGGGACGTCGAGCCGACGGCCCCGTACATCAGGGCGATGCCGTACGCGAAGACGGCCGCCGCAAAGGCGCCCAGCAGGAAGTACTTGAGGGCACTCTCCAGGGCCGGCTCGGTCGGATTTTCGTAGGCGATGAGGACATACAGACTCAAGGAGAGGATTTCCAGGCCGATGAAGATGACCAGGACGTCGGACGTCCCCGACATCGTCAGCATGCCGACCAACGTGATCAGCAGGAGGGCCATCCAGGAACCGCTTCGCTCGGGTCGCTTCTCCCAGACGGGCCCCAGGGCGATGACGACGATGGCCGCCGCCACGACATACAGGATGAGGGTCAGGAGCGTCACGTCGTCCAGGACGAGGCGGTTCCCAAAGGCCGTGAACCGCTGGTGGAACAGGAAGCGGATCGTCACGAAGACGAGCCCGATCAGGCCGAGGACGACCCCGTAATACAGCCACCGGAGCCATCCGGGCCGCCAGGCCTCGACGATCAGGAGGACGGCGACGAGCCCGACCAGGAGGCCCGCCGGGAGGAGGGCCCACCCCTGCGTCTGATTCCACCAGGTCATCAGCGTCTGCATGAGTCCCCCCGGAAATGGGGCCATCGGGCAGTCGGGCCGTCCGGCAGGAAGGCCGGAAAGCGGGCGGCGTCCCCTTCCGTCTCATCCGTCCCCTACTCTGCCCTACGGCCTTATCGCCGGACTATCGGATGACCCAGGAGACGGCCGTCTGGGTCCGCTCCAGGAAGGGCGTCGCCCACACGCCGATCAGGACGGCCAGGACCACGAGCGGGAGCATGGCGGCCCATTCGTAGGGATTCATATCGGCCAGCCGGCGGTTCTCCTCCTGGGTCACGGGGCCGTGCATGACCCGCTGGTACATCCTCAGCATGTAGACGGCGCTCCAGATGACGCCCGTCACGGCCAGGACCGTCGCCACGGGATACCGCCGAAAGGCCCCCCAGAAGATCAGGAACTCCCCGACGAAGCCGTTCAGGAAGGGCAAACCGATGGACGACAACAGGATGACCAGGAATACGGCCGCATACCGGGGAAGGACACTGGCCACGCCCCCATAGGCGTCCATCTCCCGAGTGTGTCGCCGCTCGTACAACATCCCGACTAAGACGAACAGGCCCCCCGTGCTGATCCCGTGGTTGACCATCTGCAAGAGGGCGCCCTGCACGGCCGTCGGCTCCAGCGCAAAGATGCCCGCCACGATGAGGCCCAGGTGGCTGATGCTGGAGTAGGCCACCAGCCGCTTCATGTCCGTCTGGGCCAGGGCCGCCCAGGCCCCGTAGACGACCCCGACGACGCCCAAGGCGACCATCGCCGTCTGAAACCGGGCGACGGCCTGGGGGAAGAGGGGCACGCAAAACCGCAGGAGGCCGTACGTCCCCATCTTGAGGAGGACGCCCGCCAGGAGGACGCTCCCCGGCGTCGGGGCCTCTACGTGGGCCGCCGGGAGCCACATGTGAAGCGGGACCATCGGGACCTTCACGGCAAAGGCGACGGCGAAGGCCAGAAACAGGAGGACCTCCTCCGAAAGCGTCAGGGGATGGGTCGTCCGCAGGGACTCCAGGACGTCCGCATACAGGAGGGAAGACCCGCCCGTCCGGACGTACAGATAGACGACCCCGGCCAGCATCGCCAGGGAGCCCCCGAAGGTGTACAGCAAGAACTTAAAGGCCGCATCGACCCGCCGGGGCCCGCCCCACACGAAGACGATGAAAAACATCGGGACCAGGACGAGCTCCCAGAAGACGTAAAACATCAGGAGGTCCGCCGCCAGAAACACGCCCAGGAGGGCCGTCTCCAGAAAGAGGAGGGCGGCGTAAAAGCCGGCGACATGCTCGCGAATCTCCTGCCAGGCCGACAGGACGGCGACGGGGACGAGGAGCGCCGTCAGGCCCACCAGAAGCACGTTGAGGCCGTCCACGCCGAGGGCATAGGCGATCCCCCACTCGGGGACCCAACGGACCCGCTCCTCAAACTGGAGGCCCGAGTATCCCGTGTGGAAGAAGAGGACGACGGGAAGGACCATCAGGAAGGCCGTCCCCGAGAAGAATAGAGCCACCTGGCGATAGAGGTCCCGGGGCCAGGCCTTCCCCCGAAGGGCCTCCCCCCATCGGAGCAGACCGATGACGAGAGCGCCCAGCGTCGGCCACCAGAGGATCGTGCTCAGGACCGGCCACGCTTGCATGCCCGTCTCCCCTCCGCCTCCGTTTTCACCGCCCCCGGAAGCCGTACAGGTACGCCAGCAGGAGGAGGAGCCCCAGGAGCATGGCATAGGCGTAAACCTTTAGATTGCCCGTCTGGACACGGGCAGCCCGCCGGGCGACTCCGCCCAGGACCCGGGCGCTCCCGTCCACCAGGCCGTCGATGACCCGCACGTCCAGGAGATCGAACACGACCCGCTCGGACAGCCACAACAGGGGTCGGCTCCACAAGAATTCGTAGAGCTCGTTCCAGCCCAACTGCCGCCGGAAGACTTCCTGAACCCGGGTCCAGCGCTCCAGACGGGCCCGCCAGCGGTCCCATCTCGTGAGATACACCCAGTAGGCCAGGCCGCTCCCGACGGCGGCGACCGTGAGACCCGCCAAGCTCAGGAGGGCCTCCGTCCCGAACGTCACGGCGAGGGGCCGATGCCAGTCGTGAAGCGCGCGGTCCAGGAGACTGGCCCCGGGCAGGCCCAACAGCCCGCCGAGGATACTGCCGGCGGCCAAGACATACAGGGGCCAGCGCATGTCCGGCGGGGCTTCGTGGGGATGACCCGGCGGCGTTCGGTCCTGGCGGAAGGGGACGACCCACAGGCGGACTGCATAGAAGGCCGTGACCCCGGCCGTCAGCCACGCCAGGCCCCACACGACGGGCCGGGACGCCCAGGCCGCCGTCAGGATGGCCTCCTTGCTGAAGAAGGCCGCCAGGGGCGGGAGACCCGCCAGCGTCAGGGCCCCGATGAGAAACAGCCGTTCTGTCACCGGGAGCGCCGTCCGGAGACGGCCCAGGCGCCAGATGTCCTGCTCGTCGCCCGTGGCGTGCATGACGTTGCCCGTCGCCAGGAACAGGAGGGCCTTGAAGAAGGCGTGGGTCACCAGGTGAAAGACGGCCGCTACGTATGCGCCCAGGCCGGCCCCCATGAACATGTAGCCGATCTGGCTGATCGTCGAGAAGGCCAGGACCTTCTTCATCTCCGTCTGGGCCACGGCGACGACGGCCGCATACAGGGCCGTCACCAGGCCGACAGCCACGACGACGGCCTGGACGGCCGGGGCCCGGTCGTACAGAAAGTGCAGGCGCACGACCATGTACACGCCGGCCGTGACCATCGTCGCCGCATGGATCAACGCACTGACGGGCGTCGGCCCCTCCATGGCGTCCGGGAGCCAGACGTACAGCGGGACCTGGGCCGACTTGCCTGTCGCCCCGACGAACAACGCCAGGGCCGCCCCCGCCACGACCCCCGCCGGAGGCGCCCCCGCCGCCCACGCCTGGAGGCCCTCCCAATCGATGACCCCCGCCGAGGCGGCCAGCAGGAAGATCCCGACCAGAAAGCCCGCATCGCCGACCCGGTTGACGACGAAGGCCTTCCGGCCCGCCGTCGCCGCCGCCGGTCGCTCCATCCAGTGGGCGATGAGGAGATACGAACACAGGCCGACGCCCTCCCAGCCGACGAACATCAGGGCCAGATGGTCGGCCATCGTGAGGAGGAGCATCATGAAGACAAAGAGGTTCAGGTAGATGAAGTACCGGCGGTACCCGGCGTCGCCCCGCATGTAACCGATCGAGTAAGCGTGGATCAGGGCACTCACGCCGGCGACCGTCAGGAGCATGACGAGCGTCAAGGCGTCCACGTGCAAGCGGAGGGGCCACGTAAAGTCGGCCGTGGCCATCCACGACCATAGCTCCGCATGCCAGACGCCGCCCCCCGCCCGGAGGTACAGACCCAGGAGGACCAGGCCGCAGGCGAACGACAGGGCCGGGCCGGCCACGGCCGTCCAGCCGGTCCACCGGTCGTCCCACCGGCGGGGTCCCACGAGACCCGCCCCGAAGTTCACCAGTAGGCTCGCCAGGGGCGCCAGCCACGCCGTCAGGATGAGGACCTCAGGGATCGCCATGACGGACCCCGGTGTCGGGCATTCCGTATCCGGTGTCGGGCACTGGGCGTTGGATGTCGGGTCGGGTCGAACATCCAATGCTTAACACCCAACACCCAGCCCCTACCGCCGCTCCCCCTCCCCCAACCGTGTGAAGGCCTCCGTGTCTAACGTCCGCAGGTGCCGAAAAATCATGACCAGCAGGGCCAGGCCGACGGCCGCCTCCGAGGCGGCTAAGACGATGACCATCGAGGCGATGACTTGGCCGTCGACCGACCCGTGGTACCGGGAAAAGGCCGCCAGCGTCAGATTGACCCCGTTCAGCATGAGTTCGATGCACATAAAGAGGACGATCAGGTTCCGCCGGACGAGGAACCCGACGGCCCCGATACCGAACAGCAGGGCTCCCACGGTGACGTAAGCCAAAAGCCACGAAGCGCTCACGGCGTCGGCCTCTCCCGGGTCAGATACACGGCCGCCACCAGGGCGATCAGGAAGAACAGGGACGTCAGCTCCAGGGGCAGGGCGAATCGCTCAAAGAGGGCCTCCGCAAAGGCCCGCACGTCTCCGGCGATGCCCGGCGCCACGGCCGGCGCCGTCTCCCGCAGGACCCGCCCGACCGCCCCGACGATCAGGCCCAGGACCGCCACCGTCGTGGCCGTCCCGACGAGGAGATAGCGCCGCCGAAGCCGCCGCTCGGCTTCCGTGTAAACGCCCAGGAAACCCACGACGAAGAGGAAGATGACGGCGACGGCCCCCACGTAGATCAGGACCTGCAGGGCCGCCAGGAAGGTCGCCCCCAGCAGGGCCAGGAGACCGGCCACGGCCAGGACCGAAAGGGCCAGCGCCAGCCCCGAATAGAAGGCCCGCCGCTCCAAGACGACCCCCAGGGCCCCCCCGACAGCGGCCAGACTGCATAGGACGAAGGCGACCAGGTGAAACGTCATGGGTTGAACCTCCCGGACGGGCAAGACCGATCGAGTGCTCGGTGCCGGGTGTTAGGTGTCGGGAATCAGGGGTCAGGGATATAGGATGCGAGACACGGGATTCGGGATGTAAAACCGGGAACCCGCGTTCAAAACCAAATGCCTTCCCGGCGGACCCATCCTATCGACGCCGACCGCCCCTGTCAAATCTCGGCTGGACGACCCTTCCCGGAAGTGCTAACCTGGACGGCGGGCCGACTCCGGGACCGAGGGCCCAGGCCCCGGCCCGGGACCCCCGCCATCGCCGTCGAGCCCGGGTGAACAGCGCTGGCCCGCCTCTCCCGGCCAGGGAGGGATGAAGGGACGAGTCCACAAAAAGCCATCGCCGAGGCCAAAAGGCCGACAATCCCCCTGTCACTCGTCCCTTTCCCGTAAAATCGTGTCTCCCGGGCCGTGGGAAGGGCCGACGGTCGCCCGTCCTCGAAAGGCGCGAGACCGAGCGGTTCCGATGGACGTCCTGATCGGCTTGGCCCTCGTCCTCGTCCTCCTGGCTCTGGTCGGTTGGGTCCTGCGGCCCCTCTGGGCGAACCCCGGGTCGTCGTCGTCCCCGTCGGACCGACCCGGGTCGGTCCCGCCGCCTGTCCCGGACGGCCTGGACGACCCCCTCAAGATTCAACAGTTGATCGACCTGGAATACGACTACCAGACGGGAAAGGTGTCGTATGAAGACTACGTCCGGCAGAAGCGGGAGATCCTCGGCGCATGACGGTCCTCATCCGTCTGATTCAAGTCGACCTGGCCTACGGCTTCCAACGAGTCCTGACGGACGTGAACCTGGAGGTCCGGCCGGGCCGGATGTACTGTCTGGAGGGGCCTAACGGCGCCGGCAAGACGACCCTCCTGCGGTGCATCGCCGGCCTCAAGCGCCCGACCCGGGGGACGGTCCTCCGGGAGCCGCCTGGCCTCCCCGTCGGGTGGCTCGGGCACGACGCACCCCTGTACCCGGAATGGTCGGCCCGGCAGTATGCCCGCTGGCTCCGGTTCACGTTTTTCCCCCATGTCCGGGGGGACCCCCGGCCGGAGGACCCGCTCCTGCGGACCTTCTGGGACGAGCCCCTGCGGCACTTCTCCCGAGGGATGCAACAGCGATTTCTCCTCTTCTGCCTGGACATCTGGAGTCCACCCATCGTATGCTTAGACGAACCGTGGACGGGCCTGGACGCCTCGGCCCAGGCCGACCTCAACGAATTGCTTCAGAAGTGGCGCCGCCGGGGCCAGGGCGTCCTCTTTTCGAGTCACCGTCCCACGGACGTGGCCCTGCCCGTCGACGAGGTGTGGTCCCTCCGGGACCACCGAGTGTACATCGAAGAGGCGTGAACGGGTGGCGGACGGGGGAGGAGACCGGGTCTTATGCAGGCCAGCGGGCATCCCTACGGCGTCTGGCACGCGCTCTACCAGCCGTGGGCCCATTTCGTCGAGGGCATCTGGCCCCTGCTGGAAGAAGCCTTTCAGGGCTCCCTGGCCCTCACCGACGAGCTCTTGGACGAGAAGTGGAACGCCTTCCTGAAGGCGTGGGACGAAGACTTCCAGGCCGTCCTGCGGACCTGGCTGACGTACCCCCTCCTGCGGGCCCAGGGCGATTGGGTCCGGGACCTCTTCGCCTGGCGGTCCCGTCTGCTGGAATTCCGTTGGTTGATCGGAGCCTTCGCCGACCCGGACGTACGGGTCGTCGAGGTCTGGCCAGACTTGAAGGCCTGGTTCCTGGTCTTCCGTCCCTGGGGGGAACAGGTCCAGGCCTACGCCGAGGTCCTTCAGGCCCTCCCCCACAGCCCCGGGGACACAGCCGTCTGGCGCCGCTACCTTCAGTTCGAGTCCGGCCTGCGGGAGTGGGAACAACGGGGCCTGACGCCCCTGGTCCACCTCCAGCGGCGGGTCCGGGCCTTCGGCCGGGAATGGCCGGACGCCGTCCGCCAACATTGGCTTCGGTGGACCGAGCAGGCCTACCTGTGGACGGTCCGTTGGTTCGACGGATGGGTCCGGTGGTTCACCCTCCCCTTGCTGGAGTGAGGCGAGGTGCACGATGCAGGAGGTAAGGACCCCAGACCTGCCGGGGTGTCGGGCGATTCGGGTCCCGGGAATCCCCGGTCCCTGACCCCCAACCCCCAACACCGATATCGGGAGTCCGACCCTGCTGTGGTGGGTCTTACTCGGTGCGGCGTGGGTCAACTGGGCGTGGTTCGTCGGGGAGGTCGTCCGCCACCGGCACGTCGAGGCCTGCGAGACGGCCTGTCCGGTCCTGGCCCTCCGGCCGGAGGTCCGGTGGCTGGGCATCCCCTCCGTCGCCTGGGGCGGTCTCTACTACGCCGGCCTGACGGCGGGGAGCCTCCTGGCCGTGCCCTTCCGACCGCTCCTCCTCCAGGTCTTGACGACGGCCGGCCTGCTGACGTCGGTCTGGCTCGTTTACCTGCTACGCGTGCGCCTTCGCGCCCACTGCCGGGGGTGTTACATCGCCCACGGCCTGAACCTGGCCCTGTGGCTGACGGCCCTCGGGGCCCTGTGACGATAGGGGGCAAGCACACCCAATCCCGTATCTCCCGCCCGGAGGTCGCCCCGATGGACATACCCATCGTCGACATGCACGTACACATCCAGCCCTGGGAAATGCTCAAACCCGACGTGCGGGCCACGATGACGGCCCGGCGAAAGCCCGAAGAGCTGGCCCTCCTGCAGGATTTTCTCCGGGACCCCCGGGCCCTCCTCCGGTGGATGGACGCCCAGGGGATTCAGGCGATGGCCCTCATCAATTACTCGAGCCCGGACGTCATGGGCTTCACCGACGAGGTGAACGCCTTCGTGACGCAGTTCTGCGCCGTCGCCCCGGACCGCCTGATCGCCGTCGGCTCCCTCCACCCCCGGTTCACGCCGAACCCGGCCGACTTCGTCCGGACCTGGATCGACCGGGGCCTGCGGGCCTTCAAGCTCCACCCGCCCCACCAGCTCGTGTATCCCAACGACTACCTCCACGGGAACCGGAGCCTGGAGGCCCTGTACGCCATCTGCCAGGAGGCCGGCGTTCCCGTGATCGTCCATACGGGGACGTCCGTCTTTCCGGGGGCCCGGAACCGATTCGGGGACCCCATCTACCTGGACGACGTGGCCGTCGACTTCCCCCGCCTCCGGGTCGTCATGGCCCACGGGGGTCGGCCCCTCTGGACGAACACGGCCTTCTTCCTCCTCCGCCGGCATCCGAACGTGTTCCTGGACATCGCCGGCGTCCCGCCCAAGTCCCTCTTGGAGTACTTTCCCCGCCTGGCCGAGGTCGCCGACCGGGTCGTGTTCGGCTCCGACTGGCCGGGTCCCGGCGTGCCCGGCATCCGGGCCAACGCCGAGGCCTTCTGGGACCTCCCCCTCCCCGAGTCGGTCCGTCGCCGGGTCCTATGCGAAAATTACCGGAGGCTCTGGCCATAGAGGTCCCGGGTGTCAGGTCCCAGCTCCAAGGACTCCCGACTCGTCCCGACGCTTTGGCAACCCCTCTTCCCCCGCTCCGGGACCCGGTACCTGGGACCCAGGACCCCTGACGCCGGGAGACACCCATGGTGCGGCTCGATCAGTTGGTCGTCGTCGTCGATAACCCCCTCTACCCCATCAACCTGGGGTACATCGCCCGGGTCATGGCCAACCTGGGATTCGAGCGTCTGCGCCTGACGCGGCCCCGGGCGGCCATCGACGAGTGGGCCATCTCGATGGCCATGGACGGCCGCCCGATCCTCGAGTCGGCCGTCGCTTACGACCGATGGGAAGATGCCCTGAGCGACTGTGCCCTGGCGATCGCCACGACCCGCCGGGTGGGCCGTCGGAAGGTCACCTTCCTGGTCCCCCAGACGGCCGCTCAGGCATTGGCGGGTCTCGAGACGGACGGTCTCGTCGCCGTCGTGTTTGGCTCCGAAGACAACGGCCTGACCAACGAGCAGGTCCGGCGGTGCGACTGGGTCGTTTACATCCCGGGCGAACCCGGCAAGGACTCCTTCAACCTCTCCCACGCCGTGGCGATCGTCCTCTACGAGATCCGGTTTGCCCTGGAGGGCCTGCGGGCGTCCGAACGGGTCCGGGCGCAGGTCATCGAGGGCTTTCTGCGCCACGCCCGGATGGTCCTGGAGGGCACGGGCTTCTTGGCGGCCGACGACCCCCTCCGGGCCATCGCCAAGCTCCGGGCCCTGCTGTATCGGGCCCGGCCCAACGTCCGGGAGATCGGGGTCCTCCACGCCATCTTCGACCACATGGCCGTCTTAGGGGGTCTCAAAGCTGGCGGCCCGTCGTCCCCGGGCGACGGCCCCCGAGACGCCTGAGGGACCCGTGGGCCGGGCGGGTGCGGAAACCTCACCCCGCCTGGGGGGCCTTCAGGCGCGAGCGGCGGGCCGAGGCGACGGGCGTCGTCCGGAAGTAGAACCGGTGGTACAGGTACTGCTGGACGATGCTGAAGACGTTGCTGAACAGCCAGTACAGGACGAGGCCGCTCTGGGCGTTCATGAACATGAAGATGAAGAGGCCCGACATCAGGTAGCCCAGGCGTTGTTGGGCGGGGTCCATCGTCGTCGGCGTCAGCTTCTGCTGGAGGATCATCGTGATGCCCATCAGGATGGGCGTGATGAGGTAGGGGTCCGGCCGGGAGAGGTCCCGGATCCAGAAGACGAAGGGGGCCTGGCGGAGTTCGATGGAGACCGACAGCAGGTTGTAGAAGGCAAACAGGATGGGGAGTTGCAGGAGCAGGGGGAGGCAACCCGACATGGGGTTGACGCCGTGCTCCCGGTAGATGCGCATGAGCTCTTCGTTCATCTTCCGACGCCGGGGGTCCCGCAGGGGGACGCCCTTGTACTTCTCCTGGAGGGCCTTAATCTTCGGTTGGACGGCCTTCATCTTCTCGCTGTTGACGAACATCCGGTGGGACAAGGGCCACAGCAGGAGCCGCACCAGCAGGGTCACCAGGATGATGGCCACGCCGTAATTGGGGACGAGGCGATAACAGAACTTCAGGACGGCCAGGAGGCCCTTGGCGATGAAGCCGAACATGCCGTACTGGATGGCCTCGCCCAACGTCGGCTCGACGGCCGTCAGGACCTCCCCGTCCTTGGGGCCGGCGTAGAGGGTCCACCGGGCCGGTGTGCCCGGTCGGAAGGGCACGCCGAGGACCATTAGGACGTCCAAATTCTCTTCCAGCTCGGTCGGGGGCGGGTCCGGCCACGGCTGACCGGGCGGCGCCCCCAGGACGTGCGTCGAAAACAGGGCGCCCGGCAGGGTCGTGGCGTCGGGAACCAGAAAGGCGACCAGGAAGTAATTCGAGTGCAGGCCGACCCATCGGGCATGCAGGCCCTCCCGGACGTCATGAAGGTCTTTCTTTCGACCGACGCCCCGGGCCTTGTCGTCCCGGTAGAGGCCCGACACGGCGTGGAAGGACCAGCCGGCGGCCTTGCGCTCCTTGGCCGTCGAGTGCTCCAGGCCGGGCGCCCACACGAGATACCCCCGGGCCATCGGGGCCGAGCGGGAGCGGTACAGGACCCGCAGGTCCACATGGTAGGCGTCGGGCCGAAAGACCATCTGCTTGCGGACCCAATCGACGTCGTCGGCGTACTCGAGGGTCAACTCGACGGACCCGTCGGGACGGGTCTTCAGGTCGGTCCGATACAGGGCCTTATCGAGTCGCTCGACCGGTCTCCCGTCGGCGTCCAAGACCCGCAGGGGTCGCCAGGCCGGGACGTACTGCGGGATGAGCTCCAGGGGACGGCCCTGTAAGTCTTTGTACCGCAGGAGCTTCCAGGACGTCAGATGGCCCCCCTGGTTCGTCCCCGTGACGTCGAAGACCTGCGTCCGGACGTGAAACGTCTGGACGCGGTCGGCGGCGACGGGAGACGCCGGCCAGGCCTCTTCGGGCGTATCGGGCGACGGAGACGGGGAGCGGGGCACCGACTCCGACGTCGGGGTCGGTCCGGGGGGCGGCATCGGCGGAGGCGGGAACCATCTCTGCATCACGTAAGAATACAAGACCAGAAAGCCCACCGTCAGGACGACCAGGACGATCCCCCGCTTCAGGGGGCTCCAGTTTTCGATACCCATAGACGCCTCACGGGGACGACGGATGGGACGGGGCCGAGACCGCCTCGGCCGGGTCGGACCCTCGGGAGGGGAAACGCCCGGGGGGCGGCGGGGGGACCGGGTCGTATCCGCCGGGGTGCCAGGGGTGACAACGGGCGATCCGCTTCAGGCCCATCCAGAGGCCCCGGTAGGGGCCGTACCACTGAATCGCCTGGTAGGTGTATTCGGAGCAGCTGGGCCAGAAGCGACAGACGGGGGGAAGCCACGGTCGGATCAGCCACTGATACAGGCGAATCCCGACCAACAGGACGGTCCGTATCATGGCGGGCGACTCCCCGACCGAAGCCGTTCCCACCGCCGGACGATCCTCTGGACGGCGGCCAGGAAGGCGGCTTGAAAGGATGGAAAGGAGAGCGCTTGCATCTCCGGCCGGGCGACCAAGACGATGTCGACCGCCGGCCACCCGTGGCGATGGCGCCGGAAGACTTCTCGGGCCCAGCGCTTCCAGCGGTTGCGGACGACGGCCCGGGGGGCCGCCCGACGACCGATCTGAAGGCCCAGCCGGGGCACGCCCCGGTCGTTGGGCCGCCACCGTAGGACAAAATAGGGCGTGGCCTCCGTCCGGCCTTCCTGGAAGACCCGCTGATAGTCCCGCCGCTTGCGCAGTCGGAGGTCGGGCGGCCAGGTCTCCCGACGCTTCACGGCGTCAGGCGCCATCGGCCCTTCTGCCGACGCCGCTTGAGGACCCGCCGTCCCCCGGGCGTGCGCATCCGAGCCCGGAAACCGTGCGTCTTCTTACGATGCCGGATATTGGGCTGAAAGGTCCGTTTCATGGCCAGTTGAAATTCGGGAATTCGGGAATTCGGCAACCCGGGAGCTCGGGAATTCGGGTAGACTCCTTATCACGTGTCGGTAACATCAGGAACCCCCGACCGTCCTCCCTAACTCTTTGGGAGTCCCGATAGGATCGCCGCCGCGGCCTTCGAGCGGGACCGCACCGGCTTCCGTCATCGACCTCGACCCCCAACGTTGGGTAAACCTAGCTCCCGAATTCCCGGACTGCCGGATTCCCGAGTTCCCGAATTCCCCCACTGCCCCCATATAATATGGGCTATCCGGCCTTACGGCAACCGGACCGCCCTCGCGGGAGGTCGGCCGTCCGGGAGTCCGAGAATTCGGGAGGCGGAGATCGGGACCGGTCCGACCCCTCCCTCCGAACTGCCGGACTGCCGAGTCCCCGAGCTCCCGAACTCCGGGCCTGAGGAGGGCGCCGATGTGGCCTTATGAGACGCCCATCGTCTGGCGGGAGGAGGACCATTCGGTCTGGATGGTCGACCAGCGGTACCTCCCCCATCGGGAGGAAGTCTACGTCGCCCGGAGCTACGAGGACGTGGCCCGGGCGATCGGGGCGATGGTCATTCGGGGCGCCCCCGCCATCGGCGTGGCGGCGGCCATGGGGGTCGCCCTGGCCTTCCGGGAAGCTTCGGCCGTCCCGACCGACCCGGCGGCTCGGCGGGCTTACTTCCGACGGGTCGCCGAGACCCTCCGGCAGACCCGGCCGACGGCGGTCAATCTGGTCTGGGCCCTCCGTCGGATGGAGCGGGTCCTGGAAGCCCATCTGGATGCGCCCCCCGACGAGCTATTCTGGCGTTTACGGACGGAAGCCCTGGAGGTCCAGACCGAGGACGTGGCCCTCAACCGCCGGATCGGCGAGTATGGCGCTCAGCTATTCGATGCACCGGCCCGCCTCTTGACCATCTGCAACACGGGATTTCTCGCCACGGCGGGCTACGGGACGGCCGCCGGCGTCATCCGCACGCTCTGGCGGCGGGGCCTCCTCGAGCGGGTCTACGTCTGCGAGACCCGCCCGTACCTCCAGGGGGCCCGCCTGACGATGTGGGAATTCCTCCGGGAGGGCATCCCGGCGACCCTGATCGCCGACGGCGCCGCCGGCTTTCTGGTCCGGCGGGGGATGGTCTCGGCCGTCCTCACGGGGGCTGACCGCATCGCCCGGAACGGGGACACGGCCAACAAGGTCGGGACATACACGCTGGCCGTCCTGGCCCACTACCACGGGCTTCCCTTCTACGTGGCGGCGCCCTACTCGACGATCGACCTGGCCACGCCCGACGGTGCCCACATCCCCATCGAGGAACGGGACCCCCGGGAGGTGACCCACGTCATGGACGTCGCCATCGCCCCGGAGGGCACGCCCGCATGGAATCCGGCCTTCGACGTGACGCCCCACGAGTTCATCACGGCGATCATCACCGACCGGGGCGTCATCGGTCGCCCGATCCCGGAGGAGCTGGCCCGTCGATTTCCGACGCCGGCGGATGTACCGACGGCGGCCCGCCTTGAGTAGCATTCCGAGTTCTGCTATATTATCGGTGTAGGTCCGGGTCTCAGGTGTCGGGTCCCGGTACTCCCGGGAAGGCGGTCTTCTGCCGGCACCTGGGACCCCGTCGTGCATCGCGCCGTGTTCCGTCGGCCCAGTGCCTGTATCGAGGGAAGCCCTGATGCTGACGGGCTTCAACACCGACGTCAAACACCGCGGTAAGGTCTACCACGTCCAGACGGAAGACAAGGGGGCCTCGAATCCGGTCATCGAGACCCTCATCTACCTGGGCGGGGAGATCATCGAGGCCCGGCGGACCAGCTACAAGGACCTCCTGGAAAAGCGAGGCTTCCAGCCCCTCCTGATCTACCGGCTCATGGAACAACAACACAAGATGGCCATCGCCGACATCCGGGAGGGACGGTTCGAAACCGGACCCCTGCCGGCCCAGCCGCCGACGCCGCCGGCCAAGTCCCTCGACGAGGTCATCCTGGAATATCTGCGGGCCCAGGCCCAACGACAGGAAGCCATCCAACTCCAGTACGACCGGGACCGGGTCTTCCAGGAAGGGAGTTTCGTCGAACTTCCCCTATCCGTCCGGATGGAGAAAAGCGGCCAGCCTGTCGCCGGCGCCCACGTCGTCGTCCGCGTGATCAGTACGGTCCGGCCCGGCATGAACCTGTGGCAGGGCTCTACCGACGCCCAGGGTCAGGTCGTAGCCCGCTTTCGCCTCCCGGAGTTTCCGGACGGCATGGGGGCCGTCCTCCTCCAAGCCTTCTACCAGGACCGGGCCGTCGAGGAGAAGCACCTGCTCATGAAGGCCCCGGCTCCGGGCCCGTCGAAGGAGCAATCTGCCGAAGTTGGATGAGGCTCTCCCGGGCGAGGCGCCGGATCAGGAAGTGTGCGTCCCGGGCCAGGACTTCCAAGACGAGGCGGGCGTCTTCCTCGAAGCGGAAATTGCGCAGGGCCCCGACCAAGGCCCGGCGGACCTCGATGTTGGGGTCCTTGGCCAGGCGGGTAGCGTGTTCCAGGAGGACGGGGTCCTGAAAGGTGCCCAAGAGCTCGACGGCGGCGGCCCGGACGTACCACAGGGGGTGGTTCAGGAGGGGATGGAGGTAGGCGCTGGGGAAATGGGGGTAGCGCCGCAGGGCCTGGACGATCATCTCCCGTCGGTTCCACCGGGGGTCCTCCAGAAAGTGAATCAGGGCCTGGGCCGCTTCCTCTCCGCCCTCCTGGAGGACCCGCTCGATGAGGAGGCGGCTGTCGGCGCCCTCCACGATGGGCAGGCGTTCTAAGGCCTCCCGCCAGGAGGCCGTCGAAGACGCCGGTCGAGACGGTCCCGGGACCGGCGGGAACCGCCGGTGGAGGTCCTCCACGTAGTGGCGGGCCTTGATCCGGACGCTGAACAGGGCGTCCTCCTGCAGGGCCTGCAGGTACGGCAGGCCCGCTTCGCCCAAGCCGAAGAGCCAGTCCATCGCCAGTAAGCGCAGGCCCAGGTCCTCGTCGCCGAGGAAGGGCGTCACGAGGGGCAGGAGGGCCGGGTCGGGCCAGCGCTGGAGAAGCCGCAGGGCCAGACGGCGGACCATCTTGGAGGGGTCCCTCAAAGCCCGCAGGACCGTGTCCCGGTCGTACGTGCCCCGGCTCTCCAGGACGGAGAGGGCCGTATACCGGACGACCGCCGCCGGGTCCTGAAGTGCCTCCATCAGCAGGGGTTCGGCCTCAGGCCCAACCTCCGTGGCGAGCCGGCGGAGGACGTTCGCCCGCGCCGTCGCACTGGACGCGCGCCGAAACTCCGCGATACGGCTCTGCAGGTCCATCCCTAAACGGTCGAGAGGATGTGACCGAGTTTCTCTTTCTTGGCTCGCAGGTAGTCCCGATTCCGGGGATGGGGCGGGACCTCCAGGGGGACCCGCTCGACGATTTCCAGGCCGTAACCGTCCAGGGCGATGTACTTGGTCGGATTGTTCGTCATCAGACGCATCTTCCGGACGCCCAGCTCCCGCAGGATCTGGGCGCCGATCCCGTAGTCCCGGTGGTCGGGCTTGAAGCCCAAGGACCGGTTGGCCTCGACGGTGTCGAGGCCCTGCCGGTCCTGGAGTTCATAGGCCCGGAGCTTGTTGAGGAGGCCGATACCCCGGCCCTCGTGGTTCATGATGTACAGCAGGACGCCCCGGCCCGCCTCGGCGATCCGGTCGAGGGCCTTCTCCAACTGCTGGCCGCAGTCACACCGGAGGGAGTGGAACACGTCCCCCGTCAGGCATTCGGAGTGGACCCGCACGAGGACGGGCTCGTCGGGTCGGATGTCCCCCATCGTCAGGGCCACGTGGTGGGTGTGGTCGATGACGTTCTCGAAGGCGTGGAGCTGAAAGGTCCCGAACTCGGTCGGCAGGTCGACCCGGACGACCTCCCGGACGAGTCGCTCCCGTTGGAGCCGGAAGCCGATGAGGTCGGCGACCGTGACCATGAGGAGGCCGTGGGCCTGAGCGAACGGCTCCAGGTCCGGCACCCGGGCCATCGTGCCGTCGTCGTTCATGATCTCGCAGATGACCCCAGCCGGATAGAGACCCGCCAGTCGGCACAGGTCGACGGCCGCCTCCGTATGACCGGCCCGCCGGAGGACCCCACCCTCCTTGGCCCGCAGGGGAAAGACGTGGCCCGGCCGGGCCAGGTCCTCGGGCTTCGTCCGGGGGTCGATGGCCGTCAGGATGGTCGTCGCCCGGTCGTAGGCCGAGATGCCCGTCGTGACCTTGTGTTTCGCCTCGATGGACACGCAGAAGGCCGTCCCGTAAGGCGATGCGTTGTCGCTGACCATCAGGGGGATCTTCAGCTCGTCGAGGCGCTTGGGCTCCATCGCCAGACAGATGAGGCCCCGGCCGTACCGGGCCATAAAGTTGATGGCCTCGGGGGTGACCTTCTCGGCGGCGATCATGAGGTCCCCCTCGTTTTCCCGGTCGGCGTCGTCGACGATGATGATCATCTGCCCGCGGCGGAGCGCTTCGATGGCTTCCTCGATGGTTACGAAGGGCATCCCGGACCCCCAGGCCAACGGTCGAGGTAGGGCTTCATGAAAGCATAGACGTACTTGGCCAGGATATCAAGCTCGACGTTGACGACGTCCCCGACCCGCAGGTCGCCCAGGTTCGTGTGTTCCAGGGTGTAGGGGATCAGGCTGACGGAGAAGGCCGTCGGCGTGACGTCGACGACCGTCAGGCTCACGCCGTTGACGGCGATGCTTCCCTTGGGGACGACGTAGGGCCGCCAGGCCTCCGGAAGGGCATAGACGTGGAGCCGGCTCCCGGCCCGGTCGACGACGTCCGTCAGGACCGTCGTGCCGTCGACGTGGCCCTGGACCCAATGGCCCCCCAGGGGCTGACCGACCCGAAGGGCCGGCTCCAGGTTGACCCGTCGGCCGACCGTCCACGTCGCCAGGGTCGTCCGCCGGAGGGTCTCCTCGACGGCCTCGACGGTGAATCGGTCCGCCTGCCGGGCGAGGACCGTCAGACACACACCGTCCACGGCGATGGAGTCGCCGACCCCCGGCGGCTCGGCCCATCCCGGGGGGACCTCCACCTCCAGGCGGAGGTTCCCGTCCCGGACTTCCCGGGCCACGACCCGTCCCCATGCGACGACGATACCCGTAAACATGAGAGACCTCCGACTGGGACCGATCAGGGGTTCCCGACTCCCTCCTAAGCCCGCTCCCTTACGATCCGGACCCGCTCCAGACGGGGTCCCTGCCGGTCGAGGACCTCGAAACGATACGGCGGATACTCGACGACCTCGCCCGGGTCGGGGATTCGCTCCTGCCGGGCGATGAGAAAGCCCGCCAGCGTCGCATACTCGTGGCTCTCCGGCAGGGGCTCCGGCAGGGTCTCGTTGAGCTCCTTGATGGAGACCGACCCGAGGGCCTCCCAGACGTCGTCCCCCCGTCGCTGAACGGGCGGCTCCCGCCGGGCCCGGCGCACGTCGAACTCGTCCTCGATCTCGCCGACGATCTCCTCGATGATGTCCTCCATCGTGACGATCCCCTCGAAACGTCCGTACTCGTCGAACACGACGGCGATGTGGACCCGCCGCCTCTGCATCTCCCGGAGGACCGAGTCGATCCGGGCCCCGGACGTCACGACCAGGGGCGGCCGCAGGATGGCCGTCACGTCCTCGGGCCGCTGGAGCCGGCCCCGGAAGAAGGCGCCCCAGAAGTCTTTGGCGTAGAGGACGCCGACGATGTTGTCGGGCCGGTCCTGATAGACGGGAAATCGAGAAAAAGCGCTCGTGTGAAGCGTCGCCGCAGTCTGCTCGACGGGCGTCCCCAGGGCGATGAGCTGGACCCGATGCCGGGGAATCATGATCTCGTCGACCGGATGCCGGGGCAAGTCCAGGACCCGCCAGATCAGACGAAACGGCCCGGACAGGAACCGGGGGGAACGGGGAAGCGCCAAAAGCAGGCTCCGGACCTCCTCCTCCGACATCCCGTCGGTCCGCTCCGGCCCGGGCCGCCGATGGCCCAGCCAGCTCAGGCCCAGGCGGGCCAGCGACCCCGTCACCCGCACGGCCGGATACAGGGCCAGAAGCAGGACGTACAGGAAGGGGCCGAACCACAGGGCCATCCGGTCCGGGTAGTAGGCCCCCAGCGTCTTGGGCAAGACCTCCCCGAGGAGGAGCGTCGCCAGGGCGATGAGGCCCGTCGCGTACAGGACGACCTCGCCCCGCTCGCCGAAGTGCCGGACCATCCAGTAGGTCGTCAGGGCCGCAAAGGCGGCGTCCACGACCTTATCGCTGATCTGGACGACGCTCAGCAGGTGCTCCGGCTTCTCCAGAAGCTCCAGGACCAGCCGGGCCTGCCAGCGGCCCCGTTCGGCCATGAGCCGCATCCGATGACGGTTGCACGCCAGGAGGGCCGTCTCGGTCACCGAGAAGAAGAACGACAGCCCGATGAGGGCCGCCATGGCCAGGACCGTCAACAGCGTGTCGACCGACACGGTCATGGGGCCGACTCCCCGGACCAGGTCCGACCAAACAGGTGGTGTACCCTCCCCAGGGGGATCCGAAGGGCCATCCGACGCCCGTGGGGGCACACCTGGGGCACCTTCAGGGCCCGCCACATCTCGAGCAGGGCCGCCCGCCGGTCCGGCGACAGCTCCGTCCCCATCTTGACGGCCGCCTTGCAGGCCATCGTCTTCAATCGGTCGTCCCATCCGGCGACCGGGTCCCGGGACGCCGACTCCAGAATCGACCGGAGTTGAAGGACGACCTCGGGGACGTGGTCGGCCGGGACGCCGAAGGGGACGGCGTGCACGGTCACGGCCCCCGGCCCGAAGGCCTCCAACTGCCAGCCCAGCCGCCGAAGTTCGGTCGCATGGCCCATCAGGAAGGCGACGTCGGCCATCCCGACCTCGACGGGGATCGGGACCAAGAGGGCCTGCGAGGTCGGACCTTCCGGCGAGGCCGTCCACTGTTCGTACAGGTAGCGCTCGTGGACGAGGTGCTGGTCCAAGAGGAGGATCGCCTCCGCCTCCAGGACGACCAGGTAGCACCGGGCCCACTGGCCGATCGGCTCCCGACCGGCCGGGACGACGGGGGCCGGAGCCTCGGACCCGATGACCTCGGGGGGCGCCGCCGACGACGGCGGACCGACGGGAACGACCGGGGACGACGGCGATAGAGACCGGAGTTCCCGGAGGTCCGTCTTGACGGGAAGCCGTTCCGGCGGGGCCCACCGGGGGACCGGCCGACGGGCCTGGAGGGCCCGGTCGAGGGCTGTCCAGATGAGCTCCTGGACCCGCTCGGGCTCCCGAAAGCGGACCTCCATCTTCGTCGGATGGACGTTGACGTCCATCGCCTCCGGCGGCCACGTCAAGAAGGCGACCAAGAGCGGATACGGCCGACGGGCCCCGTACCTCTGCCAGCCCTCCCGGAAGGTCTGCAGGAGCAAGCGGTCCCGGACGACCCGGCCGTTCACGAACACGTGCATCCCGTCGGCCCGAAACCCGCCGGCGTCCGGGGGACTCACCCAGCCGACGACCGACGCCTCGGGCGTCTCCAGGTCCAAGGGAATCAACGACCGGGCCACCTCGGTGCCGTAGACCTGCCGGACCCGCTCGACGGCCTCGGCCACGGCCGGGTACAGGAAGACCTCCCGGCCGTCGTGCCACAGGTGAAACGTCCGGTCCGGATAGGCCAGGGCGTAGTTCTGGACGACCTCGAGGACGTGGGCCAGCTCGACCGACGGGGCCGCCAGGAACTTCCGCCGGGCCGGGACGTTCAGGAACAGCGCCCGGACCTGCACGACCGTCCCGGGCGCCACGGCCGCCGGCGTCACGCTCCGCAGACGGCCGCCGACGACCTCGACCCGGGTCCCCACCTCGGCGTCCGACGGGCGGGTCTCCAGGACGACATGGGCGACGGCGGCGATGCTCGCCAGGGCCTCGCCCCGGAACCCCAGCGTCCGGATGGCCGTCAGGTCCTCGACAGTCCGGACCTTGCTGGTCGCGTGCCGCTCGAAGGCCAGGACGGCGTCCTCGGCGTCCATCCCGCAACCGTCGTCCCGGACCATCACGAGCCGGCGGCCGCCCCGCTCGAGACGGACCTCGACCCGACGGGCGCCCGCGTCGAGCGCATTGTCGATGAGCTCCTTGACGACGGACGCCGGCCGCTGGATGACCTCCCCGGCGGCGATGCGGTTGACGACGACGTCCGGCAGGATGACGATGCGGCCCATGCGCTTTAGGGACCCCGGCCGTGGTCTGCCTCGTCCGACCCCGACGGGAGGTCCGGGCCCACAAGACGCGGCGGCCGGGCCGGCCGGCGGGCCGTCGAGCCGCCACCCGCCCCGGCCCCGGGACTCGTCTGGGCCAAGCCGTCGCCCGTGCCCCGGGTCTGCTGCCAGGCCGGCTGACGAATCTCGACCCGGTAGTCGGGACCCCGGACCTCGACGATCAGACACATCTCGGCCAGCCGGGAATAGACCCGTTGGGAAAGGCGACTGACCAGCAGGCTCCGGACGTCCTCCCCGGGCCGGTCCACGATGAGGTTACTCGTCACCAGGAGGGGCTTCCGATGATTGTACCGGTAGTTGATGACCGAGAACAGGACGTCGAAGACCCACTCGCTGGCCCGGTGGGCCCCCAGGTCGTCCAGCAAGACGACCTCGGTCTCCACCAGGGGCCGGATGAGGTCGGCCTCGGAGACCGACGCCTCCCGACCGTACGAGCGCCGGAGCTGGGTCAACAGCTCGTTGCAGTCGCAAAAGAGGACCGGGACGTCCCGCTGGGCCAGGGCCTTGAGGACGGCGACCGCCAGATGCGTCTTGCCGACCCCCGTGGGGCCGACCCAGAAGAGGCCGCTTTCCACCTGGGGATAGGCCCGCGCAAACTGGACGGCCAGGTCCAGGGCGTAGGCCTGGGACTCGTGGATCGGCTGGAACGTCTCGAACTCGGCGTCCAGAAACCGGGGCGGAATCCCCGCCTGCTGGAGCCGATACCGGAGCTCGCGCTCCCGACGGCACACACACGGCCGGACGCCGGCGACGCCGCCCCGCTCGACCGGGACCCACCCCGTGTCCCGACACTCCTTGCACGCGGCCATGAAGCCACCTCCGGCCCGCCCGGGGTCCTTCCCTACCCCTTGATGACGCAGACGGGCCGCAGACGGACGAGCTTCGTACTGATGCCCGTCTGGTGGACGACCTCGACGACCTCGCTCACGTCCTTGTAAGCCTCCGACATCTCCTCGTCGATGGTCGCCCGGCTCTCGCCCCGGACGATGATCCCGACCGACCGGAGCTCCTGCTCGATGTGCCGATGGGCCGCCCGACGCTTGGCTTCGGCCCGGCTCATGACCCGGCCCGCCCCGTGACAGGAGCTCCCGAAGGTCAGTTCCATCGCCCCCGGCTTCCCCAGGAGGATGTACGAGTACCGCCCCATGTCGCCGGGGATCAGGACGGGCTGGCCGATGTCCCGGTAGTCCGGCGGGACCTCGGGCCGCCCCGGCGGAAAGGCCCGGGTCGCCCCCTTCCGATGGACGCAGACCCGTACCCGCTGGCCGTCGACGACGTGCTCCTCGACCTTGGCGATGTTGTGACACACGTCGTACAGGAGTCGGACGCCCAGGTCCCGGGGCGAGACGCCTAAGGCCTTCTGGAAGGCCTTGGCCATCAGGGCCATGATGATCTGCCGGTTGCACCAGGCGAAGTTCGCCGCCCCCCGCATCGCCGCCAGGTAGTCCTGGGCCTCGGGCGACGAGAGGGGCGCACACACGAGCTGACGGTCCGGCAGGCGGATGCCATACTTCTGGACGGCCCGGTACATGACGCCCAGGTAGTCGTCGCAGATTTGATGCCCAAAGCCCCGGGAGCCACAGTGGATCTGGTAGACGACCTGACCCAGGGACAGGCCCAGCCGTCGGGCCGCCGCCTCGTCGTAAATCTCGTCGACGACGTCGACCTCGGCGAAGTGGTTGCCCGACCCCAGGGTCCCGAGCTGGTCGGCGCCCCGCTCATAGGCCCGCGGGGAAATCTTGTCGGGGTCGGCCCCGGCGAGACAGCCGTTCTCCTCGGTGTGCCGAAGGTCCTCGTCGGTCCCGAAGCCCTCCTCGACGGCCCACCGGGCGCCCCGAACGACGACCTGGCGGAGTTCCTCCCGACGGAGCTTCCGGATGGCCCCGTGGGCGCCGACGCCCGTCGGGACCGTCTCGAACAGGACGTCGGCCAGGCGTTCGACCTTCCCCTCCAGGTCCTCGCGGGTCAAGTCGGTGACGGCGACCCGGACCCCGCAGTTGATATCATAACCAACGCCTCCAGGTGATATAATTCCGTCTTCGACCCGGAAGGCCGCCACGCCCCCGATGGGGAAGCCGTAGCCCTCGTGGATGTCGGGCATCGCCAGGGCATAGCCGACGATGCCCGGGAGCGTCGCCACGTTGCACAACTGCTTCAGGCTGTTGTCCCGCTGGATGAGGTCCCACAACTTCCGGGAGGCGAAGACCCGGGCCGGGACCCGCATCTCCCCGACGGGCTCGGCCTCCCAGATGTAATCGCTGACGGGACGAAATACCGGCTTGTCGGTCATGGCCGACCTCGCTGGCATCAGGGGTCAGGGGTTCAGAACCCGAGGTCCTGCATTTATTTTAGGCCCCGTCGGTCGGAAAGACCGCCCGGAGGGGTCCTCCCCCGACCCCTCCCGCCGGGAGCCCCGTCGCTTCCCTCGGCTCACGCGACGCCCCAGGACGGCGGGCGCTCGGTCCTTACGGGTCTTCCCGGACCGGACGACTCTGGTATCATGAGGGGGAAGGAGGAAGATGCGCAGGCCGGTCGCGTGGGTCCTCTTGGGTGTGCTGAGTGGGGTCCTGAGGCCGGACGCCGGGCCGGCCGCCCGACCCCAGTCGAAGCGGGTCGTCGTCTACTCGGCCATCGAGGAGCGGGTCACGACGGAGGTCGTCCGGGCCTTCCAGAAGCAGACGGGCATCGAGGCCCGGGTCCTCAGCCTGGCCGCCGCCGGGGCCCTGGTCACCCGGATTCGGGCCGAGCGGGCCCGTCCCCGGGCCGACGTGTTCATGGGGGGTCCGGCGGACCTTCACGGCCCCTTGGCTCGAGAGGGTCTGCTCCTTCGGTACGTCCCCAAGACCCTGGCCGAGGCCCGGGTCGACCGGCAGTTCTACGACCCGGACCACTACTGGCACGGGTGGTACCTCGGCGTCCTGGGCATCTTGGTCCACCGGGAGCGATTTGCCAGGGAAATCGCCCCCCGGGGAGTTGCGTGGCCGAGGACTTGGGACGACCTCCTGGACCCCGCATACAAGGGCCACCTGGCGGTGCCTCACGCCGTCACGACGGGGGGCGGCTACGTCTTCCTGGTCACGCAGGTCTTTCGGCTGGGGGAGGCGGCGGCCATGGCTTGGCTGAAGCGGCTGATGGCCAACGTCTCCCACGTCGTGCCGACGGCCCCGGGGGTCGTGACGCTGGTCTCCCGCGGAGAGGCCATCGTGGGGGTCATCTGGGCCCATGAGGGGTTCCTCGCCCGCCGGATGGGCTTTCCGGTCGAGGTAGTCGTGCCCCCGGAGACCGGCTTTGAGGTCGGGGCCGTTTCCATCCTCCGGGGCGGTCCCAACCCCCAGGGCGCTCAGGCGTTTGTGGACTTTTTACTGACGCGGGTCCCGCAGGCGATCAATGCGACCCAGGGGCTCCGGTATCCCGTCCGGCCGGACGTCTCGAGCCCGGCGGGGGTCCCGCCCTGGGAGTCGATCCGGCTCGTCCGGTATGACCGGGCCTGGGCGATCGAGCACCGGGACCGATTGGTCCGGCGGTGGCAGGCGGAGGTCCATCGGTGACGGCGGTGGGCAACGCCGCTGTCGGCAGTCTTACGGAAAAGCAGATGGGCCGATCGGGAGGTGGGGAGAGGCCAGTCTGAACGCCGGCCGTCATGCCGGCGTCTACGTTCAAGAGCCGGGGGTCATCCCGGTGTCGAGGACCCCAGTCCCTCGTCCCTGAGATTGGGCCGATGCTCGAGTGGGCCGGACGGCGGCGCGGACGTTTCCTGGTAGACGACCCGGGCCTGGCGGTGGCGTTCGGGGGGGTCGTCGGCTTACTGGCGCTCTTTGTCGTCTTCCCCGTCCTTCGGGTCGTCGGCTACCCTTCGGTGTCGGACTACGGGGCCGTCTTTGCCCATCCCCGTTGGATGCAGGCCCTCCGCAACAGTCTCGGGATGATGGCCCTCTCGACGGCGACGGCGACGCTCGTGGGAGCCGTCTTTGCCTTTGCGACCGCCCGGTCCGTCCCGGGCAGTCGATTCTTTCGGACCGTCCTTCTCCTTCCCCTGTTTGCGCCCCCTTTCATGGTCGCCTTCTCGTACATCCTGATGTTCGGTCGCAACGGCCTGATCACGCGGGGGCTCTTGGGCTGGGACGTCGACATCTTCGGATGGCCCGGCCTCTGGCTGACCCAGACGATCGCCTTCTTTCCCTATGCGGCCCTGATCATCGGGGGCGTCCTGGAGGCGCTGGACCCCTCCCTGGAGTATGCCGCCCGGGACCTCGGGGCGAGGGAGTGGGACGTCTACCGGACGGTCCTGGTCCCCCTGGCCCGCCCGGGGGTGGCGGCGGCCGCCCTGCTGGTGGCCATCTCGGTCTTAGCCGATTTCGGGAACGCCGTGCTCATCGCCGGCGACTTCCCCCTACTGGCGACCGAGGCCTGGTTTCTCATCGAGGGGTGGGGGGACCTCCGGGGGGCGGCCATCGCCGTGAGTCTCCTGCTGGGGCCGACCGTCGGCCTTTTCTGGCTGGAGCGTCGCTGGGTCCGGCCGAGGGTATACGCCGTCGTCACGGGGCGGGGGAGCTGGATCCCCCGACCCCCGGTCCCGAGGCCCCTCGGCTGGGCGGTCGGGGTCTTCTGTGGTCTCGTATCCGTCCTGGTCCTCCTCGTCTATGTCGGCGTCGGGGTCGGCAGTGTGGTCCACGTCTGGGGATACGACTGGAGGCCGACCCTCGCGCATTGGCGGCTCGTGGTCGAGTGGTCGGGGCCCCTCCTCCATAGCCTGAAGGTGGCGGCCGTCAGTGCCGTCCTGACCACGGCCTTGGCCGTGACGGTCGCCTTCTTGACGGGCTACTACCGGGTCTACGGGTCGAGGCTCCTGGATTTCGCCGCCGTCCTCCCGGCCGCCCTGCCGGGGGTCTTCGTGGGCATCGGCTTCCTCCTGGCCTTCGGGCGCCCTCCACTGGAGCTGACCGGGACGATGTGGGCCCTCGTCCTCGCCCTGACCTTCTGGCACCTGCCGACGGCCTACCAGGCCGTCCGGGCGTCCCTGGCCCAGGTCGAACCTTCGCTGGGGGAAGCGGCCGCCGACCTGGGGGCCTCCGCCTTACGGACCTTGACCGACATCTACGTGCCGCTCTTGCGGTCGGCCGTCCTCGCCTCGCTGACCACATCTTTTATACGGGCGGCCACGAACCTGAGCATCGCCGTTTTCCTGGTGACGCCGGAGCATATGGTCGCCACCCTGGCCATCCTCATGGCCGTTCACAACGGTAACTGGGGCCTGGCGGCCGCCCTGACGGTCGCCCTCCTGGCCGTGACCCTCACCGTCTTGGCGTTGGGCCGAAAGCTCCTCGGAAGCGGACTCCGGCCGTGGCCCGTCGGGGAGGCGACCGCCGGGACCGGACTCTTGGGGGCCCGATGAGGGACGTCCACGTCCGGCTCGTCCACGTCGTGAAGCGCTTGGGCACCCGGACGGTCGTGAACGACGTCTGTTTAGACGTCCCCCGGGGGAGCTTCACGACCCTCCTGGGTCCCAGCGGATGCGGTAAGACGACGACCCTCCGGCTCATCGCCGGGTTCTATGCGCCGGACGCCGGGGAGATTTACATCGGGGACCGGCGGATGACCGACACCCCCCCGCATCGACGGCCGACGGCCATGGTCTTCCAGGAGTATGCCCTCTTTCCCCACATGACCGTGTTCGACAACGTCGCCTATGGCCTCCGCATGCGCCGCCTGTCCCGTCCGGAGGTCCGCCGACGGGTCGAGGCGACCCTGGAATTCGTGGGCCTCTCCGGGCTGGAAGGCCGGTTCCCCCACGAGCTGAGCGGCGGCCAGCGTCAGCGGGTCGCCCTGGCACGCGCCCTGGTCGTCGAGCCGGAGGTCCTCCTCTTGGACGAGCCCCTGAGCAACCTCGACGCCAAGCTACGGGTCCGGATGCGTACCGAGATCCGGGAAATCCAGCGACGCCTGGGAACGACGACCGTCTATGTGACCCACGACCAGGAGGAAGCCCTGGCCCTCTCGGACGTGATCGCCGTCATGGACCAGGGGCGCATCGTTCAGGTCGGCACGCCCCGGGAGGTCTACGAACGGCCGGCCGACTCGTTCGTGGCCGACTTTGTGGGCATCGCCAACCTCATCGAGGGTCGGGTCGTCGAGGACCGGGACGGTCGGTGGGCCGTCGACCTCGGCGTCGGCCGCATCGCCCTACCGGAGGCCCGGGAAGACTTGAAGGCGGGGGAGGCCGTCGTCCTGTGTATCCGTCCGGAAGCCGTCCGCCTCAGCTTCGACCGACCGGCCTCCTCCCAGGCTCTGCAGGGGACGGTCGTCTCGATGACCTTCCTCGGGGGCGTGACCCGGCTCCGGGTCCGGGTGGGGACGACGGAATGGGTCGTGGACGTGCCGGGCGGAGCGCCGGAGGGGAGCTTCCCGGAGGCGTGCTACCTCGTCGTGCCGCCCGAGAAGGTCCACGTCGTGGAAAGGCGCCCGGGCTGACCGCTGGACGTGGGACCTACGTCTCCAGGACGACGACGGCGACGGCCTTCGTGCGGTCGTGGCTGAGGCTGACCCAGGCCCGGGCGACGCCCCGCTCGGCGGCCCGGGCCCGGGCCTTGCCGTGCAGGAACAGCTGAGGCTCCCCGCTCGGTAGGTTCCGGACCTCGAAGTCCGTCCAGGGGATGCCGCTCCAGAGGCCGACGCCGAGGGCCTTCAGGGCCGCCTCCTTGGCCGCAAAGCGGGCCGCCAGGTGGGGATAGGGGTCCTGAAAGCCGGCGCAGTACTGCCGCTCTGCCTCCGTGAAGATACGCCGCAGGAACCGCTCCCCAAGCCGCTCGACGGCCTGCCGGATGCGGTCGACTTCGATGACGTCGACGCCGATGCCGCAGACGGACATCCTCAAACTCGGCAGTCCGGGAATTCGGGAGTTCGGAGACCCGCCCCTACGGGCGCCGCCCGGACGACGGCGAGCAGGGCCCGGGTCCTGTCCCATGCCGACGAAGACCGGCGGACGCCGGCATCCCCGCTGGCGTTCGGGCCGACTTCCTACCCCCCTATCTCCCCGCCTCCCCTACTGGTCCCATACTTCCACGCCGCCCCCGTCTGGATGAGGAGGACGGTGTCGTCGGGGCCGACCCCGCCGGACTCGATGAGACGTCGCAGGCCGGCGTAAGTCGCCGCCCCTTCGGGGCACGGAAAGAGGCCCTCCTGGCGCATGAGCGTCCGGGCGGCGTCCCAGACCTCGTCGTCGGTTACCGCCAGGGCCGCCCCGCCGGACTCCCGCAGGACCCTCAGGATGAGGTCATCGGCAAAGGGCGCCGGCACGCACAGGCCGAAGGCCGCCGTCTGGGGGTTCGGCCAGGGCGCCTCGACCCGGGTCCGGCCCGCCGCAAAGGCCCGGACGATGGGCGCACAGCCGGCCGCCTGGACGGCGACCATCCGGGGAAGGGGCGGCTCGACCCAGCCCAGGGCCCGGAGCTCCTGGAAGGCCTTCCAGAGCCCGATCAGGCCTGTCCCGCCGCCCGTCGGATAGACGACGACCGACGGCAGGCGCCAACCCATCTGAAGGGCGACTTCCAAACCCATCGTCTTTTTGCCTTCGACCCGGTAGGGCTCCCGGAGCGTCGCCAGGCTGAAGTAGCCCCGTTCGACCCAGACGGCGGCCCGGGTCCCGGCGTCGGCGATCGTCCCGGCGACGAGCTCCGGCTCCACGCCGTAGGCCCGGCATTCGGCGACGATGGCCGGCGGCGTGTCCTCGGGCAAGACGACCCGGACGTCCAGCCGGCCCCGGGCGGCGTAAGCCGCCAGGGCGGCCGCCGCGTTGCCGGCCGAGGGGGCGACGAACCGCCGGAGGCCCAGCTCCCGGGCCCGAGACAGGGCGGCGCTCATCCCCCGGGCCTTAAACGTGCCCGTCGGGTTGAGGCCCTCGTCCTTGACGAGGAGGCGGCGGACGCGGCGGGCCTCCGGGACGTTCCGAAGCTCGAGCAGGGGCGTGCCGCCCTCGCCGAGCGTCAAGACGTGGGCCGGGTCCCGGACGGGCAGGAGCTCCCGAAAGCGCCACATGGAAGCGTCCGTCCGGCGCTCCCAGACAGACCGGTCGGCGGCCCGTCGAAGGGCGGCCAGGTCGTAGCGGGCCAGGAGGACGCGGCCGCAGGCCGGGCACACCGAATGTACGGCGTCGGCGTCCAGCGTCCGCCCGCAGGCCGAGCACTCCAGATGAGACAGGTAACTCATCGGTCGGGATGCCCGATGCAGGACGCAAGATGCGAGATAGGGTTTCGGGTGCCGGGTCCCCGTTCGGGAGACCCCAGGACGCCAGCGGGCACCGAATCCCGGATGCGGAGCGCCGAACCCGGGACCGCTTACCGGTCCAGCTCCCCGCCGATCATGTTGATGGACCCAAAGATGGGGATGACGTCGGCGACCGTGGAGCCCCGGATCATCTCGACGAGGCCCGACATCAGGGCAAAGCAGGGCCCCCGGACCCGAATCCGGTAGGGCCGGTCCTGGCCCGTGCTGACGATGTAGAAGCCGAGCTCCCCGTTGGCACCCTCGACGGCGAAGTAGACCTCCCCGACGGGGGTCGGGACCCCGTGGCCCGTCATGATGAGCTTGAAGTGGTCCATGAGGGCCTCGATGGTCGTGTAGACCTCTTCCTTCGGGGGGAGGACGACGGCCCGGTTCGGGGCGTTGACGTGGTCCCAGTGGAACGCCTCGCTCCCCTCCAGGGTGTTGGCCAGGCGGACGCGAATCCGGTCGGGCGGGACCGTCACCTGGCCGAGGCGGCCCATGTCGTCGACCTCCCAGGCGGCCATCTCGGGAGCCATGACCTCGGGCGCCTCCTTGGGAATTTGCCGGAGGCACTGCTCGACGATCCGGATGCTCTGTTCCATCTCCTCCATCCGGACGAGGTAGCGGTCGAGGTTGTCGCCGTGTTCGCCGAGGGGGACGTCGAAGTCGAGCTCGTCGTAGACGAGGTACGGCTGGACCTTCCGGAGGTCGAAGGGGACGCCGCAGGCCCGCAGGCAGGGACCCGTGAATCCGTAGCTGATGGCCGTCTCGGCGTCGATGACGCCGACGTCCTTCATGCGGTCGAGGAAGATGCGGTTGTTCGTCAGCAGGCCGTGGACCTCCCGGAGGACCTC
>FWWL01000975.1_pt1 | contig 72466 bp, 68 predicted proteins | sample 2228331 | NCBI WGS metagenome assembly FWWL01 (sample SAMEA103939775, study PRJEB20133) | metagenome
GCCCCAAGGTCGTCCTCACAGCCTCGGCCAGCACGTCCATGCCAGCCTTCAGCTTCCTCCTAGCTTCCTCGTCAAAGACCACCTGCTTTGCCATTGTGTATCGCTTCCTCCTGTAAGGGGTTTGATGGACAGTCTACTGTTCCAGTATGCCGAGGATATCTCTCTCGCTGAGTATGAGGTATTCCTCGCCGTCGAGCTTTACTTCTGTGCCAGCATACTTGGCGAAGAGAACCCGTTGCCCAGGCTTGAGCTCCATGGGAACGCGCTCGCCGGAGTCGAGGATCCTTCCGCTCCCAACGGCGATAACTTCACCCTGCTGGGGCTTCTCCTTGGCGGTGTCCGGCAAAACTATGCCGCTGCGGGTGACCTCTTCCCAAGGTATCGGTTTGACGACCACCCGGTCCCCTAGGGGCTTCAACTTGTACATAGAGCCAGTCCTCCTGAAAACTGTAGTGTTATCCAACCTATCCGGTGCTTAGCACTCAGCCAATGAAAGTGACAACATGTGATGATACACGCATGGCAGGCAAACGGCAAGCTGGGGCCAAGCTCTTTTGACCGTCACAGGCGGGGACGCTATCATAGGACCATGGGTGTCCGCGCGGTAGCCTCGAGCGCAAAGCTGCTTCGGCACATCGTGCTGGCGATGCGCCCTAAGCAGTGGGCCAAAAATTTCATTCTCTTCGCCGGGCTGGTATTCACGAGGAACCTCTTCGACCTTGATAAGCTGGCCACTGTGACCCTTGCCTTCGCCGTCTTCTGCGCCGTTTCCAGCGCGAACTACCTGGTCAACGACCTCTTGGATATCGAACGGGACAGGCTCCACCCCATCAAGAGACATCGTCCCATTGCAGCGGGCCTCGTGACAGAGGTGCAGGCCCTGGTGGCGGCGATAGCTCTAGCGGTCCCTGCCCTGGTCGTATCCGCCATGCTTGGGTGGCGTTTTGCCGCGCTCACGGTGGCGTACCTTGCCCTCATGGTCGTCTATTCCAAGTGGCTGAAGGAAACGGTGATCCTGGACATGCTCACGGTGGCGATCGGATTCGTGATCAGGGCCATGGCCGGCGCCGTGGCCATAGATGTTGCCATATCGCCCTGGCTGTACCTGTGCACGATCCTGCTCGCCCTCTTCCTGGTGCTGGGCAAGCGCCGCCACGAGCTGGTCCTGCTGACTGACAACGCGTACAACCACAGGCAGATACTCAGGGAGTACTCGCCTCCGCTGTTGGAGGCCATGATGGCCGTTGTCACGTCGTCCACTATCGTGGCCTACTCCATGTATACTTTCTTTGCGGAGTCCCTGCCCCCCAACCACTACATGATGGCCACCATACCCTTCGTGCTGTACGGCATATTTCGATACCTCTACTTGGTATATCAGAAGGACGAGGGCGGAAGCCCTGAGGAGTTGGTCTTGAAGGACATTCCCCTGATGACGGCCATCGGCCTCTGGGCCGTATCTGTGCTACTTATCATGTACGTGATACGTTAACGGCTAGTTGTGGTCGAGGCTCTCCCCATCACAAGCGTCAGGGTTTTGGTCAAGGGTGCCGGCGACTTAGCGTCCGGGGCTATTTATCGCCTGTGGAAGGCAGGCTTCGTTGTGGTTGCAACCGAGGTGGCTCGGCCTACAGCGGTGCGTCTCACGGTCTCCTTCGCAAATGCGGTTTACGAGGGGACGTGGTCCGTTCAGGGCGTGACTGCTAAGAAGGCTAGCAGTCTGGAGGAAGCGTTGGCTTTTCAGGAGCAGGGCTTCGTGCCCGTCCTTGTGGACCCTTCGGCTTCCGTGAGGCTTGGGTTCCGGCCCCATGTGGTCGTGGACGCCATTATGGCCAAGAGGAACACGGGCACGCGCATCGACGATGCGCCCGTGGTGGTGGCCCTGGGCCCGGGGTTCACGGCAGGTGTCGACTGCCATGCTGTAGTGGAGACCCAGCGGGGGCACAACCTGGGGAGGGTGCTGTACCGAGGATCTGCTGAGCGGAACACCGGGGTGCCCGGCGAGGTGGGCGGCCGTACCTGGGAGCGAGTGCTCAGGGCACCGACGGACGGCACCTTCAAGGCGCTCGGGACCATCGGCAAAGTGGTCGAGGCAGGGGAGGTGGTGGGCTTCGTGGACGGCCAGCCAGTGGTGTCTGCCATACGGGGGGTCCTCCGGGGCCTGCTCCATGAGGGCCTCGAGGTGGTGAGGGGCCAGAAGGTCGGCGATGTGGATCCTAGGGCCGAGGTTTCGCACTGCTTCTCGATCTCCGACAAGGCCCTGAGCGTCAGCGGAGGCGTGTTGGAGGCCGTACTGCACCTACTGTATGGACGAGGGCGCTAGGGGCAACCCACCGCCTCCGGCGTCTCCCCTGTCCCGGGGGTCAGGTCCCGTCCCCACAGTATTCTGGGGGGAACTGCGGCAACACTCCGAGCTCATCGGCGTGTTCCTTCAAGTAGCGGCACGCCAACGACACCGCGGCCCTTTTATCGTCCTGCGCCAGTTCTCCCGCGATTACTAAGTCCAGAAGGTAATCTTTCACCGCTCGGATCCACGGGCCGGGCGGCAGGTGGAACATGGCCATCAGTTCGTGGCCGTCAAGGGGGCTCCTGAGTTTCTTGAGGTCTTCTTCCTCGAGGATCTTGGCTATGCGAGCTTTAAGCTCCTCTACCCGCTGGGCCGCGGCCCGGACCTTGGAGGGCCGGTAGCTGGTCACGTCTGCCTTCGAGAGCTCCAGCAGCAAATAGATGTCGTCGCCTGCCTCACGCAGGAGCCTGCGGACCGCCGAGTCCGTCCACTGGGGCTGGTAGGAGTTGGCCTGGGTGTGGAGCAGTACCAGCCTGCTGACCCGATCGGCTGTGGCTTGGCTTAGCCTGAACCTGCGGAGGATCTGTCGGGCCATCTCGGCCCCTACCCGTTCGTGGCCGAAGAAGGTAACCTCCCCTCTTTGGAAGGCCATGGTGCGCGGCTTGCCGATGTCGTGCAGGAGGGCTGCCCAGCGGAGGGGAAGGATGGCAGGGGTCCGGTCCAACACTTTGAGGGTGTGCTCGAAGACGTCCTTGTACTTGTTCCGGTCCTCCTCGGCGTGCTTCAGGGCCAGGAGCTCGGGCAATAGTACGTCGATGGCGCCCATCTCGTCCAAGAGCCTTATGCCTAAGGAGGCTTTCGGCGCGGTCAGGATCCTGCTGAGCTCCTCTCCCAGGCGCTCGGCTGCAACCTGCTGAAGCCGGCCAGCGAGCTCTCTGCCGGCAGCGATGACTTCGGCGTCCACGGTGAAGTCAAGCTCGCAGGCGAATCTGGCCGCCCTAAGGATGCGAATGGGATCTTCAGCGAGCCGGTCTCGGGCCTTTCCGACCGCCCTTACCACCCTGTACTTTAGATCCGCCATGCCATGGTGGGGATCTATGAGCTGGCCGGAGAGGGGGTCCCAGGCCATGGCATTTATGGTGAAATCCCGTAGGGCGAGGTCCTGCTCGAGCGTGCCTCCCGGGACAACGACGCCTGTGGTCGGGTCACGGCGGCGAAAGGTAGTTACCTCCACCTTAACAGAGTCGAACATGGCGGCCACGGTGCCGAACTTCTCTCCGAGAGGATATAGAGCCGTTGGCCGCATCTCGGCCAAGATGGCCTTGCTCTCCGCTGGCTGTGCATCCGTGGCAAAGTCCAGGTCAAGGCCTTCTTTGCCCATCAGCCTGTCGCGCACGGTGCCGCCCACTACGTAGATCCTGTGGCCAGCGGCGGAGAAGGCTTCTACTAAGCGGCCTTCCAGATCCCTTGCGAGTCTAGCTATATCAGTGCCCGAGTGCGCCATGTACGGTCAGTCGCCTGAGGACACCAGATATGGTTCGGAGGGGGCGCAGGAGGATCTGCGCAAGCAGCACGGCCCGCACGCGTCGCCAGTAGGCTATCAAGGTCTGAGCTGAGGTTCGAGGGCGGAGCGATCCGTAGACTTCCGTGGAGTAGGCCTCAGCCAAAGCCAACAGGTGGCCGGAGGCGTGGGGGGCTACCCTCGCCATGTAGGCGGCCCGCTCTAGGGGAGTGCTGCCCTCGGGCCAGACGGCTCCAGCCATGCGGGCTAGGGTCATGGCCTTGTGGTACGCTGCCGCCGCGGTGGTCAACCCACGGAAGAGCCTGTTCCACAACAGCCACGCGCCGAGAGTGATCACAGCTATTGCCGCCGTGAGCAGTGTCACGGCGAAAGGCTGTCCGCCGGCCAGGCCCAGCGGCGCGATCGTGTTCGGCGAGAAATCCGTGTCGTTGACCCCTTCGTCGGGTATAAGACGTCGGCCCGACGAAGCGGCTGTGCCAGAGGATGGCCCTGTATCTCCTTCTCCGGTGCTGAGGGTCTCGGCATCTCCCAGCTGAATGGGCGGCCTGGACGATGTTGGCTCGAAGGGAACCCATCCGTAGCCAGGGAAGTAGACTTCCGGCCATGCATGGGCGTTGGAGTCCAGGACCACGTAGCCATTCTGAGCCTCGTCGTAGGTGCCGGTGGTGAAGCCGGTCACCATGCGGGCAGGGATACCTACTGACCTCAGCATAACAACCATGGCCGAGGCGTAGGAGGTGCAATAACCCTGCTTTATATCGAATAGGAAGTAGTCTACCGCATCGCGGTTCCGTGGCACGAAGGGAACGTTCTCGTTGTACGTGTACTGCCGGAGGAACTGCTCCACCGCCTTGGCCTTATCGTATTGATTGCTGGCGCCCTGTGTCACTTGCAGGGCAAGGTCCCTTACCCTCTGCGGGAGCTCGGAGGGCAGCTGCAGATACTTATCCTTCACCCAGTCAGGATAGTCGGCCGCCACCGATCTTAGCTTGTCCGGGCTCGCGATGGGGATGGAGGATACAACGGTGTACGTGTATCCGCTTGAGATGGAGCCCGATGCGGGTGCAGCCGCCCTCACGTCGTAGAGCACGGGGAAGCGGCCAGATGCCACGAGCCGTTGCGGTACCCCGCCCTCCATGGTTACTTCGATGTCGACGCCTCTCTGAGCCATGGACTGCCATGCGGCCCTGATGCTGCCAGCGATGGTCCTCAGGGTCGGTCTGCTCCATGGCAGTGAGGCGAGGATTGTATCGGGGTCCCTTATCGTGCCGTCCTTGACCAGAGCCCTGTCCCTGACCCTCTCATCGCTCCTGGCGCGCAGGGACCACTGCTGTAGAACGATGGCCAGGGGCTTAAGCTCGGGCTGAGACAGCTCTTGGCCGGGCGTTCCGAGCTCAAGGGTGTAGGTGGTGGTTATCCAGGGGACCTGCAACAGCACATCGCGATCGAAGCCCATGGGCACTGTAGCCAAGGGAAGGTATCCGGACCTGGGCTCCAGGATGGTAATGGACTGAGTCACGGTGGCCCTATCCTGAAGCTCCGACGGAAGGAGCTGGTTTCCGCTCAACAGCAGGGGTTGTTCGCCGGGGATGCCCTCCACATCGTTGGGAAGCACAGACGATCGCCAGCCCTGGCCAGTATATTGGTCGTAAACTGCAACGGCCCAGTAGCTGGGCTTGTCGCTGTGAACAACCATAACGGGCCGATCGCTGAGTCTAACGGGACCGCCTATATCGAAGTTCGGACCAAAGCTGGAGTACTCGGATCGTCCTCCTCTGACAGCGCTCGTTAGGATGCGCCCGACCCTATCTTGGATCTGGTTCCAAGGGCTTGTGAGCGCCTGCCAGATGGAGCCCGGATCCAACTCGAGGGTTCCGGAAGGCAGGCTCCAGGTGACGGCCAGGAGCGACACGGAGAGGACCAAAGCCCAGAGCACGATCCTCCTGGTCACACTGTCGGAATAGCGCGCACCCATGAGGTGCCAACGGGAGCCGAGGTTCTGGACGTGGGATACCGCTAGCAGGACGAGGCCGAGGAGTAGGTAGAGAGCTAGGAAGGACCTTAAGTCCTTTGCAGAATAGATCATGTTTATGAGGATGACAGTGGCGCCCGGGACTATCGACGGCCACACCCACCGTGCCCTGACAAGCGTCCAGGTCCCCACGTAAGCAATGAGCCACAGGCTGAGCGAAAGGAAGGCTATGAACAGGAGGGGATCTTCTACTGTGCCACCCGCCGCTAGGGCCTCGATCCATCGCCTTGCCCTGTGGAACATCTCCACATACCGATCGGCGTCAGGCCGCCTCAGGATGATCAGGCTGGCCAGGTGGTAGTAGATCCATGCCAGGCTGGCCAACCACGCGGCGGGTTGGCTTATCCAAGAGGGTACCGAGACAAGTCTGGCAGTGGCCCACCCCAACGCAACCCCTGCCAGGGCAGCTCGTCCTACCAACCAAAGGCCTGGCACCCAATCCGCTGTCTCCAGGGCACCCGCGGTGAGCAACATCAGGCCCACCACTATGCCCACAGGCATAGGGTCGTCTCGAAGCGGCCTGGACCTGCTAGGGATGGCTGCTGCGCCCTGCTTTGAAGACATGTCCGCTTCCTGGGTTCCAGTTGACGCTCAACGCAAGCCCCAGGGGTATCCCCCATTTTACAACGCAGTACCGAGCCCCCACGGAGGCGAGGGTTGCCTCCGCACCCCCTTCCGTGGGTGGTGCCCCGAAGGACCGACGATCGATCAGCACTGCGGAGACCCGTTGCGGGGATAGGCTCGAAGCCAGAAGGTCGGCCCACGGCCGCGCGGGGTCTGGAGTGATCACCATGGTGAGGTGGCCCGTGCCAAGGACAGGATAGTAGGCCAGCAACAGGGCGTCGAGAGGTATATCTCCCACAGCCCTTATGCTGCTGAGAATTTCCAGAATCCTCTGGAGCTGGGGTATGCCCCGTTGTGGCGGGAGCACCTCCGGGCGTTGGCCGCAAGCAATGAGTCCCACTGCCCGGCCGTCGAGGAGGGCCCTGCGGGCCAACGAAGCTGCGGCTGTGACAGCTGCCTCCTCGGTAGATTCCGCAACGATGGGGATCTGTTCAATAGCCCTGGCAGCCTCCAGCTTGGGCCAGTGGGCCTCTCTGCAGAGGTCCAGCACCAGCCACAGGTCGCCGGAAGGGTCGGGTTCGAATTCCTTGGCCATGAGGCGGCCCACCCGGGCTGTCGCCTTCCAGCTGATCTTGCTCAAACTGTCTCCAGGCTGGTAGTCCCGCACTGACACGACCGACTGACTTGTAGCGGTGCGGTACGGCCTCTCCGCCCTTCTCCCGACCAACGGCCCCCGGGTGAAGGGGTTCACAGGGACGTCCTCCATCCTCGGATAGACCAGCACCCGGTAGCTGTCAGGAAGGGGCCGACCAGCGTGGAAGATGCCGAACGGGTCGCCAGAGCCGATCTCCAGTGGACCAATCCTGTGCTGGCCTCTGACGGTTGTCACCGTCCTCAGGAGCCATTGGCGCCTCTGGCGCGGAGCTAAGGGGACAACCACGTTGAAGCGATGCCCGGGAAGGGTACTGTGGTCATGGAAGGTTACCCACAGTTTGGGCAAGAGGGAAAGGTTCTCGACCGTAATGGTTTCTTGAAACTCGTCTCCGGCAGGGAGCCTAGTGTACTTGGGCTGTCGCGTGACCTTCACTCCCCTTATTCCGGTTCGGGCGATGGCCAGCGACACGGCCAGCAGTCCGAAGATGAGGTAGGAGATGTTGTAGAGCACCTGCTGACCTGATTGCCTAGCGGCCAAGAAGGAGGCAACGGCGAGGAGGACAAGGAAGAGGGCAGTCATGGCCTAGTGGCGCAACACTGCGGCGCCAGGCACGGGTACGGAATCGAGTATCTCCCTGAGAATAGCTTCGGAGGTCTGTCCTCGCACCCTGGCCTCCGGCGTCAGGATTATGCGGTGGCTCAGGGCCAGAGGGACCATAACCTTCACGTCGTCCGGGAGAACGTAGTCTCGACCGTGCATGACCGCCCAGGCCTGGCCCAGCCTGAAAAGGGCCAGGGAGCCCCGGGGGCTTGCGCCCAGGTAGACATTGGGGTGCCTTCGAGTGGCCGACACCAGATCCACAATGTACTGCCTTATGAGGGGGTGGACGAACACATCGCGAATGGTTCTCTGGGCTTCCACGAGCTCGGAAGCTTCGGCCACCTGTGCTACCTTTTCAATGGGGTGCTGGTGCTGCTGGCTCTCCATGATGGCGATCTCGTGGGAAGGATCAGGATATCCCAGCCGCAGGCGTATCAAAAACCTGTCGAGCTCCGCTTCCGGTAGTGGGAAGGTACCCTCGTATTCGATGGGGTTCTGGGTTGCCAACACCATGAACGGCTCAGGTAGACGGTAGGTCGTGCCGTCTACCGTTATCTGCCTTTCTTCCATAGCTTCCAGAAGGCTCGACTGCGTCTTTGGCGTTGCCCGGTTAATTTCGTCGGCGAGGACAATCTGTGAAAGGATCGGCCCCGGGCGAAACTGGAACTCCCCGGTCTTCTGGTTGTATACGGAGACTCCCGTGACATCCGTGGGAAGCAGGTCCGGGGTGAACTGGATCCGGCTGAAGGAGCAACCGATGGACCGGGCTATCGCCCTGGCAAGGGTGGTCTTTCCCACTCCGGGAACGTCCTCGATCAGTATGTGCCCCTGGCAGAGGAGAGCGGCGACTGTATACTGTATCTCGATGTCCTTGCCAATGATCACGCCGCTCACGCTGCGCAGAACCCTCTCGCTCAGATCATAGACTTGTTTGAAATCCACGGTTACGCACCCCCTCGGTTAGTATACCTTCCTGGACCCGAAAGGTTACAGTCCTATGTTCCAAGATGTTGTGGTATCCATGTGATGGCCCTCTGCGGGCTGCATTGCACGCATCATGAAGGCGGTTCATTCTCAGTAAACTATTGGCAGGGGTCCGTGGGAGTGCTATAATGGTTGTGTCCTTAGGAGGAGGCTGAGCGCGAATGTCGGATGTCGGACCTTCGAGCCTCAGGCTGCGGCTCGAGACCAGGCCCCTGTACCTTCAGGCTCAGGACCGCATCCTGGCCCTCCTGCGCAGTGGCGTATATGCCCCTGGTGCCCAGTTGCCGCCCGAACCCGAGCTTGCCCGCGACCTCGGCATAAGCCGTTCTACGCTCAGGGAGGCCCTGCGTGGTCTGGAGCAGATGGGCCTGGTGCTGCGGCGGCACGGCGTGGGCAACTTCGTGGCCTCGAGCGCCGTGCGGCTCGAAAGCGGTCTCGAGGAACTGACGAGCCTAGACCGTCTGGCGGCCCGGCACGGATATACCACGGAAGTGGTCGAGGCGAAGGTACGAAAGGTAAGGGCCTCAGCCGAGGTGGCCTCTCATCTGGGCATAGATGTCGGGAGCACCGTCTGCCTAGCCGAGAGCGTTCGAGCCATCGAAGGGAAGCGCATAGCCTATTACAGGCACTACTATCGAGTTGGCGCCTATGACGACAGAGAGCTTGTCTCCAAGTTCGGCGGGTCCCTTCTTGACCTGCTGGTGGCATCGGGTTCGCCGACGATCCATGGCGCCATGACCGTGGTGAGGGCAGTATCTGCGGCCGGCCGCATCAAAAGCAAGCTGGCCGTTAGGGCTGGGTTCCCTCTGCTGCTGCTGGAGCAGCTCCTCTACGACCCACAGGGGACGGTGCTCTCCTTTGCTGAACTTTACTACGTGACCGACGGCAAGCTTTCGTTCCACATCCTGCGGCGGCCTCCGCTGTCTGCTCGTTGATACCTGTCGGCCATGGGAGGTGTCGGTTGGCGGATACCGATGTAATAGTGAGGCTTGAGGGTATTACCAAGGTCTTTCCTGGCGTTGTTGCCAACGACAACGTAACCTTTGAGGTTAAGCGTGGAGAGATCCACGCTCTCCTCGGCGAGAATGGGGCGGGCAAGACCACCGTCATGAACATACTCTACGGCCTGTACCAAGCCGACTCCGGGCGCATCGTTCTGAACGGCAAGCCTGTGGAGATAAGGTCCACCCGCGACGCCATACGGCACGGCATAGGTATGATCCACCAGCACTTCATGTTGGTCCCGACGCTTACGGTGGCCGAGAACATTGTCTTAGGGCTCCGCAGCTCCAGGGAGCCCCTTCTGGATCTGGCCAGCGTGAGGCGGAAGATCCGGGACATCTCGCGCGAGTACGGGCTCGAGGTCGATCCGGATGCCGAAGTATGGCAGCTCTCGGTCGGGATGCAGCAGCGGGTCGAGATCATCAAGGCCCTCTACAGGGGGTCCGACCTGCTGATCATGGATGAGCCTACATCGGTGCTTACGCCTGGAGAGGTTCGCGATCTTTTCCGAGTGCTCCGGCAGCTGGTTTCCCAGGGTCATTCGGTGATATTTATCACCCACAAGCTTGAGGAAGTAATGGAGATAGCGGACCGCGTCACGGTCCTCCGGGGCGGCAAGGTGGTGGCCACGGTGCCGAAGGGCCAGACGGACAAAGCGGCCCTGGCCAGGATGATGGTAGGGCGCGAAGTGCTGTTCCGCCTCGACAAGGAGGTCGTGGCGCCGGGCAAGGTAGTGCTGGAGGTCGAGGACCTAATGGTGTACAACGACCGCGGCCTCCTGGGACTGAAGGGCGTAAGCTTCCAGGTGCGGGAGGGCGAGATCCTGGGAGTGGCGGGGGTCGACGGAAATGGGCAGCTGGAGCTGGCCGAGGCTGTGGCTGGGCTTCGCCCAGTGGCGTCGGGGAGGGTGCGGATAAAGGGCGTAGACGTGACAAACCTTCCTCCCAGGGCCATCCACGAGATGAACGTGGCCCATATCCCCGAGGACCGGCATAAGATGGGCCTTATCCTGGACTTTACGGTCAAGGAGAACCTGGTGCTGAAGGACTTCTACCGGCCGCCGCTGTCAGTGCGGGGCATCCTTCAACATGGAGTGATACAGAGCCGGGCCCTCGAGCTTATTAGATCCTTCGACATCCGGTGTCCAGGTCCCGAGGCACGGGTCCGGCAACTATCGGGCGGCAACCAACAGAAGGTAGTCGTGGCCAGGGAGCTGAGCCGCGGCCCTGACCTGATTGTCTCCATGCAGGCGACCCGCGGCCTTGACGTGGGGGCCACCGAGTACGTGGAGCGCAAGATACTCGAACAGCGCGCCGCGGGGGCGGCGGTGCTGTACATCTCTACCGAGCTGGAGGAGATCTTCTCACTGAGCGACCGCGTTGCCGTGCTCCACGGCGGAGAGCTCATGGGCATTGTGGACATCGACAAGGCGGATGTGGAGGAGATCGGGCTGATGATGGCCGGAGCAAAGCGTCTTTACCCGGCAGCCGTTGCGCCGGACGCGGCTGGAGGACGCCATGTCTGAGACCGGAGAGCTGGGCCGCGCCCAGGCGGCCGTTCGGCAAAAGCGCTTCGATCTCCTTAGCCTGCTGCTAGATCTCACGCCGCTGTGGGCGGTGGTGGTCTCGCTAATGGCAGGGGCTGGCTTCATACTTGCTATCGGCCTCAATCCGGCGCAGGCCTTCCTGGGCTTGTGGGACGGCGCCTTCGGCACTGTAAATAGCATAGGCGTTACCGTCAACCAGGCGACGCCGCTGATACTGACGGGCTTGGGGGTGCTGTTCGCCTTCCGCTGTGGGGTGTGGAACATCGGTGCCGAGGGCCAGCTATACATGGGGGCGGCCGCGGCCACGGCCGTTGCCCTGCATGTAAAGGGCATGCCGGCCGCTGTGCATGTGCCGCTTTGCCTGGCCGCGGGCGCGGCCGCCGGCGCTCTATGGGGCGCCATCCCTGGGTGGCTGAGGGCGGTGCGCGGGGTAAATGAGGTCATAAGCACGTTGATGATGAACTACATCGCCATCAACTTCGTATCCTGGTTGGTACGAGGTCCTCTTCAGGAAACCACCCGGTACTACCCGCAGTCGGATCTGCTGCCGGAAAGCGCGCTTCTCCCCGTGATCCTTCCGGGCAGTCCTCTCCATGCAGGGATAATCGTGGCCCTGGCCGCAGCGGCCGCATCTCAGTTCGTGCTGTGGAACACCACGTTGGGCTTCAGGCTCAGGGCGGTGGGGGCAAACCCCTTTGCGGCCCGCTATGCTGGCCTCGATGTGGGCAAGAACGTGGTGCTGGCCATGGTGATATCTGGGGGCCTGGCTGGGCTGGCTGGTGCTGGCGAAATCCTGGGCGTGCAGGGCCGACTAAGGGATACTTTCTCCCCCGGGTTTGGTTACGACGGCATAGTTGTGGCTCTTCTTGGCCAGCTTCATCCTCTTGGCGTGCTGCTGGCGTCGTTGTTCTTTGGCAGCCTGCGCAGCGGCGCATCGATGATGCAACGCACGGCCCAGGTGCCGGTCACTCTAGTTTACGTTATCCAGGGACTCACCGTACTGCTGGTGGTGGGAAGCTACGGCGTGCGGGCGTGGGCCTACTGGAGGAGAAAGAAGCGGGAGGAGGTCAAGCAGGTTGTTGCCCTTTCTGAGCGTTAACTTCCTCGTCGAGTACCTTGTGGCCACACTGCGGATGTCCACGCCTCTCATGTTCGCGGCATCGGGCGAGCTGGTTTCCGAGAGGGCCGGGGTGCTGAACCTGGGCTTGGAAGGCATGATGCTGGTTGGATCCTTCGTGGGAGCTGTGGTGGCGCTGTACACGGGCAGTCCCGTAGTGGGCCTGCTTGGGGCCATGGTCGCTGGAGGGGTCGTAGGCCTCATCCAGGCCGTGCTGGCAGTATCTATTCGCGCAGACCAGGTGGTGACCGGGTTCGCCCTGAACCTGTTTGCCCTGGGTGTCACCGGTTTCTTCTTCCGCGCCACCTTCGGCATCACGACTATTCAGGCTACGATACCGACCTTCAAAGGCCTAGATATACCGATCCTGAGCGACCTTCCCATCGTGGGGCCGGTGGTCTTCGGTCAGACAGTGCTGACCTATCTGGCCTTCTTGGTCGTTTTGGTGCTGTCCTACGTTTTGTTCAAGACCACCATCGGTCTCGCCATAACCGCTGTAGGGGAGCATCCCAGGGCTGCCGATACCGTCGGGATCAACGTGTACCTGGTACGGTATCTGGCCACGATCTTCGCTGGAGCCATGGCTGGAGCGGGTGGGGCTTTCCTCAGCGTAGGGCAGTTGGGCACCTTTGTGGAGAACATAACGGCTGGGCGGGGCTTCATTGCGCTGGCCGCCGTCATATTCGGGAACTGGCGGCCGCTCAGAATGATGGGAGCATGTCTCCTCTTCGGTGCTGCCGACGCTCTCCAGATCCGCATCCAGGCCATGGGCCTGCCGATACCCTATCAGTTCTTCGTTGCCCTCCCCTACCTGGTCACGTTGGTCGCCATAGCTGGGTTCGTCGGCCGCGTGCGGTCGCCGGCCGGCTTGGCAATACCCTACACCAAGGACTGACCGACCATGACAAAGCTGGGCGTATGGATCTTTCCTGACATGGGGTTGTCGGACATCTCCAGGACGGCCCGAGACCTGGAGGCCTTGGGCTACGACACCGTCTGGCTAGGGGACGAGGGCTTCGCCCGCGACGTATATGTGGCTCTGGCTGCCTGTGCCCAGGCCACCTCAAGGCTCGGGCTGGGCGTGGCGATCACAAACCCATACCTGCGCCATCCCTTGGTTTCCGCCATTGCCCTCGCGAGCATCGACGAGCTGAGCGGTGGCAGGGCCATATATGGGCTAGGGGCTGGTGGGTCCCTAACCCTTGGGCCCGTAGGCCTTAGCCCTCAGAAGCCGGTTGAGGCGGTCTCCGAGGCAATCGCCATAGCCAGACAGGTGTTCTCTGGCCAAAGGGTCAATTTCCGCGGAGAGCTGTTCTCCGTCGACGGCGGGCCCTACGCGTATTCTCGCGCCACTATCCGCATCATGGTGGCGGGAAGGGGTCCCAAGATGCTCGATATGGCGGCCCGCGAGGCTGACATGATATTTCTTTCGGGCATTGCTAAGCCCTACTTGCACCAGGTAGTTCGGGGGATTAGGTCCACTGCGGCGCTGGCGGCGAGAAGGGTCGAAATCATATATGCGACCTATGCGGCCTACTCCGACGAGTCCAGGGAGGCGATCAGGCGGAACGTGGCCTACTTCGCCCTGGACTGCCCACCTGAGGTCAAGGCATTGATCGGGCTCGATGCGGCGCTGGAGGGCGAGATGCGGAGACGAATGCAGGTGGGCGGTCTGGCATTGGCCTCGGAGTTGGTTACCGATGCCATGCTTCGCACCTTCGTGCTAGCGGGGTCGTTGGACGAATGCCGAGACGAGGCAAGGCGGCTCGTGGATGCCCTGGGCTTCGACGAGTTTGTCATCGAGGTGCCCCACGGCCTGGATGCCTCGGCTGTGGCGCGCGACTTTTCGGGACTGTTCTGAAATCCTGGCCAAATAGGGGGGTGACGGCATGAACAGGCAAGAAGTAGAGGTGCTGGGGCTGGGTAGGGAGGATTTGCTTAAGCTTTACAGGGACATGTGGTACATCCGCAGCTTCGAGGACCACCTCGAGTATCACTTCAAGCGGGGCGAGGTGCCGGGCTTCTTCCACTCCGGCGTGGGCCAGGAGGCAGTGCAGGTTGCCGTCCGCCATGCGATAACTAAGCGTGACTACTTCTTCCCCGATCACCGCTGCCACGGCATCATCGCGCTGTCGTCGGAAGAGCCGGAGAGGGTGATGGCCGAGATCTTCGGAAAGGCTACGGGGCTGGGTCGCGGCAAGGGTGGCAGCCTCCACATAGCTGAGTTCCGCGTCGGAAACATGGGCAACAATCCCATCGAGGGCTCCACCACCGTCACCGTGCTCGGCACCGCCTTTGCTTCGAAGTACCGCGGCACCGACCAGGTCTCCGTAGTCTTCATCGGAGACGGGACCATGGGGCGGGGCGAGGTCCACGAGAGCCTCAACCTGGCGTCGACCTGGAAACTCCCCGTGATTTACGCCTGCGTAAACAACCTGTACGCCATCTCCACCCGGGTCGACAGGGCCCATCCGACCGAGCACATGTGGGAGATGGCCCTGGGGTACAAGATACCCACCCAGGCCGTCGACGGGAACGATGTCCTGGCGAGCCTTCGGCTGATGCGGGAGGCCGTCCTCCATGCCAGGAGTGGGGCGGGGCCGTACTACGTGGAGTTCAAGACCTATCGCTGGCAGGGGCACTTCTCGGGCGATCCAGCCAGCTACCGTCCCCAGGAGGAGGTCGAGTACTGGAAGGCCAGGGATCCCATCCGTCGCATGGGCGACTGGCTTCTGTCGGAAGGGCTCGCCACCCAGGAGGAGCTCGATGCCATCAAGGCGAAGGTGGATCAGGAGATCGAGGGACTGATCAAATTTGCACAGGAGAGCCCGCTGCCTAATCCCGAAGAGGCGATCGAGGGCGTGTTCGTGGGAAGGAGGGTGAAGAGCCGATGAGGACGATTACCTTTGGCCAGGCCATCAACGAGGCACTGAGGCAGGAGATGGAGCGTGACCCCAACGTCTTCATCCTTGGCGAGGACGTGGCGCGCATGGGGGGTGACTTCGGCATAACCAGGGGCCTGTGGCAACGCTTCGGCGACATGCGCGTCCTCGACACTCCGCTTTCGGAAGCGGCCATCGTGGGGCTCGCGAACGGTGCGGCCTTCGCTGGACTGAGGCCGGTGGCGGAGATAATGTTCGCCGACTTCATAACTGAGTGCTACGACCAGATCGTGAACAACGCGTCCAAGGCCTACTACATGTACGGCGGCCAGTTCAAGTGTCCCGTGGTGATCAGGACGGCCACGGGCGGCGGCTTCTACGCTGGGCCCAACCACTCCCAGAGCGTGGAAGGATGGCTGATGAATGTACCGGGCCTTATCGTCGTTGCACCCTCCACGCCCTACGATGCCAAGGGCCTTCTGATCTCGGCGATCCGGGAGGACAACCCGGTGGTTTTCCTGGAGCACAAGATGCTCTACGCCAAAAAGGGAGAGGTCCCCGAGGAGCCCTACACTATACCCCTGTGTAAGGCGGACATAAAGCGCCAGGGCAGCGACGTGACCGTCATTGCCAGCATGCGGCAGGTTCACGATGCCCTAGCTGTCGCCGACGAACTGGCGGCGGAGGGCATCGATGTAGAGGTGCTCGACCTGCGAACCCTGGTGCCCTACGATGAGGAGGCCATTCTCGCGTCGGTCAGGAAGACGGGCAGAGTAGTGATAGCCCACGAGTCGCCCAAGACAGGGGGACCGGGGGCTGAGATAGCAGCCTTCATAGCCGAGGAAGCCTTCAACTACCTGAAAGCACCCATACGGCGGGTCGCGGCCCTGGACGCGCCCATAGCCTTTGCTCCGGTTCTGGAGAACTACATCCTGCCGAGCAAGAAAGACATAGCCCAAGCCGTGCGCCAAGTGGTGGGGAAGGCCGAGCCGGCCGTGGCTGGAGGTGCTTAGTCGTGAGCGAAACCATCGTCATGCCCAAGCTCGGCCTGACCATGACGGAAGGCACTGTGGTGAAGTGGCTCAAGGGAGTGGGCGACCCGGTGCGTGCCGGGGAGGCTGTGGCGGAGGTCGAGACCGAGAAGATCACCAATGAGGTTACGTCGCCCAAGGACGGCAGGATAGCCAAGATACTGGTGCCCGAAGGGGCCACAGTGGAGGTGGGAGTCCCTATAGCCATCGTGGCCGAGACCGAGGAAGAGTACGGCCGGCTCGCGGGATCGTGGTGTGGAGCCTCAATCGCGGGGGGCTCGAGGCTGTGGCACCCCTGGTGGCCGAGCCCGAAAGGTTTGGGTGCTGCGTCCACAAAGTGCTCGGTGCCACCGTAGTCGACTGCGGTGTAGAGTGCCCGGGTAGCTGGGAAGCCGGCAGGCTCTTTGTGCTGGGCGGGCTCGGTGGGCTGGCCAAAGTGTCCTTCAGGCCGCGACCCTTCGGTGATCACTATTTCCCCACTATAGCCACCGAGGTAGATCAGCCGGCCCTGAGCGCTGTCCTCAGCCACGCTGGAGCCTGGCCCTTAGGTCGTGGACCGCTGGCACCCATAGGGTCGGGTCCCGTTCGAGCAAAGGCTCGGGCCGACCGTTGGTCGGAGCTTGTAGAGTACTCAGACCCACATCCTGGAGCCCTGCTGCTTCTGCAGTCGCCCAGCCTGCCCGATGAGGGGCTCGTGGCCTCGGTGGCCAAGGCCTCCCAAGTGCTTCCGGACCAGCTAGTGGTTTTGGTCGCCAAGACGGGAAGCCTGGTTGGCTCCATCCAGGTGGCAGGAAGGACCGTAGAACAGGTGCTGATAAAGATGGCTTACCACGGCTTCGATGTCGCCCGCGTTGCGTGGGCAAGAGGTGAGGCACCCATTGCTCCGCCCGTAGAGGACGAGGGGTTAGCCATGGGGCGGGTGAACGATGCCCTGCTCTACGGGGCCAGCAACCATGTGGTGGTAGAGGCCGACGACTCGGAGCTCTTCGAGCTGGTGCCCAAGCTCGTGTTTTGCAACCACGCAGGACCCCTATACGGGAAGCCCTTTGCGGAGATATTTCGATCCTTCGGCAGCAACTGGTTCAGCGTTCCACCGGAGTTAGACTCGCCCGCCAGAGTGACCGTCCACAACCTTCGTACAGGCCGCTCCTTCGTCGCCGGCAGGGTCGATCCGGACGTGCTCGCAACCTCCTTCGGGAGATAGCCGATGCCTGCGCACTGTGATCTCCTGATTACCGATGCCCACGTCATAACCATGGATGACCGCGGCCGCGAGTTCGAACGGGGCGCCGTGGCGGTGAAGGGGCCGCGCATCGCCGCCGTGGGATCCTCCGATGACCTGGCCAAGGCCTATACTGCTGACCGCCTGCTAGACGCCGCCGGCAAAGTGCTTCTACCAGGGTTTGTCAACACCCACACCCACCTCTTTCAGACGCTTTTGAAGGGATTGGGGGAGGGCCTGGACCTGCTGACCTGGATCCACAGGGTAACGACGCCGGCGGCCATCCTGATGTCCCAAGAGGATGCCTACTTAGGTGCGCTGGCGGCCTGCATGGAGAACCTGCTGTCCGGGTGCACGACCGTGGTGGAGTTCATGTACGGTCACCCGGATCACAGTATCTACGACCCAATACTCCAGGGCATGTTGGACAGCGGGGTGAGGGGAGTTTTGGGCAGGGGTCTGGCCGAAACGGGCGTCGATCTGGGAATCCGGCGGGAGCTGATAGAACCTGCTGAACGGGGGCTAGCGAACCTCGAGCGGTTGTACGACCGCTACCATGGCAGGGAAGGCAGGGTGACGGTGTCGGTGGCTGTGGGCGTGGTTTGGGCGATGACGCGCGAGGGCCTGCTTTCGGCCAGGGAGTTCGCTACAGTGTACAGGGTTCCGATCCAGATACATCTCAACGAGTATCCGGTAGACGACCAAAACTGTGTGGAACGATTCGGACTGCCAACCTTTCCGTTCCTCGAGCGGCTGGGCTTCCTTGGACCGGATGTGTTGGCGGCCCACTGTGTGTGCGTGTCGAAGGACGACATCGGCATCATGGCGCGGACGGGCGTTAAAGTGAGCCACAACCCCGTGAGCAACATGTACTTGGGGGCCGGCATTATGCCGCTGACAGAGATGCTCGAGGCAGGAGTGCAGGTGGCCCTCGGCACCGACGGCGCAGCTAGCAACAATTCGCAGAACATGCTGGAGACGATGAAGATGGCGGTCCTGCTTCAGAGGGTGCGCCACAGGGACACCGCGGTTATGGACGCCCGGCGGGCCCTCTGGATGGCGACGCGGGGAGGAGCCCGCGCTTTGGGTATGGACGACTCCTTGGGAAGCATCGAGGTGGGAAAGCTTGCCGACCTGGTGCTCGTCGATCTCCACCAGCCCAGCACGGTCGCCCACCACGATCCCGTCGCCTCGCTGGTCTACTCGGCGCACCCCAGTAACGTCAACACTGTCGTCGTGAACGGTCGGGTGTTGGTGGAGAACGGCAGGTTCTCGTTGCGCGATCAAGAAGAAGTGCTCGACCGTGCCCAGGCGGCAGGAAGAAGGCTCAGGGAGGGAATCCTTCGGATGGGAGGGTAGCCATGATAAGCGTGAATGACCTGGCTCTTCAGCTGCTGAGGCAAATCGAAGGGGATCCCGACCGTTTCGGGGCGAAGGTGGTCCGCCTCGCCAACGGCGCTACCGTGGTGGACGTGGGCCTGGAAGCGCCCGGAGGCTGGTTGGCCGGGAAATATTACGCCGAAATAACTATGGGCACTCTCGGACAGGTTTCCTTCGGAAGCTTCGACCTCATGGGCGTGGAACTTCCCTCGGTTGTTGTGACGGTCGACAACCCCCTCATCGCCTGTTTGGCGTGTCAGATGAGTGGATGGCCCTTAGAGTCCGGCGAGTTCGCGCCCGTTATATCGGGCCCAGGGCGCACCCTTGCTGTAAGGGCAGACAGGTATATACACCTTCATAGCTACCGGGACACCTGCGAACATGCCGTGGTGGGCCTCCAAATGGACCGGCAGGTCACCGAAGCTATGGTGGAGCGCATTGCGGCCGACTGCTCGGTAAGAGCTGAGAACGTGCACGCTATGGTTGCACCCAGCGGAAGCCTAGTGGGCTCCATCCAGGTAGCAGCTCGGTCCGTGGAGCAGGGAATGCACAAGCTCTGGATGGAGGGGTTCGATATCAACTGCATAGCATCGGCCTGGGGTTGTGCCCCTGTAGCACCTCCCGTCAGGGACGAACTGAAGGCCTTCGGGCGCATTAACGACTGCCTGGTCTACGGAGGCCTAGCAGTATACTTTGTTAAGACCGAGGACAGCTCCATCGAGGCCGTGATCGAGAAGAGCGTGTCGAAGGCCTCCCCGGCCTACGGACGGACCTTTCAAGAGATCTACGAAGATGCGGGCAGGGACTTCTGGAAGATCGATCCCGGCCTCCACAGCCCGGCAGTAGTTCAGATCCACAATCTGACTACAGGGAAGGCTTTCCGGTCCGGCGAGATCAATTACGAGGTGCTGCGACGATCGCTTCTGGCGTGAACTCGCCAAGCCAGATAGAAACATGGTGGCTGGGGCGAACCGGATACACCGAGGCCTACCAGCTCCAGGAGGACCTAGTGGCCCAGGTGGCCGGGGGCAGGAGGCCCGGAGTGTTGGTGCTTCTGGAACATGACCACGTCATAACTTTGGGTAGATCCACTAAGGCGTATCATCTTCTGGCCGACCGGACGAGGCTTGCTGTTCTGGGGGTGGAACTGCACGAGGCCAACAGAGGTGGAAGCGCTACCTATCACGGTCCGGGCCAGTTGGTGGGCTACCCGATACTGCCCGTGCAGGCCTTTGGAGGAGATCTGCACAGGTATCTTAGAATGCTGGAGGAGGTGCTGATCCGCACGGTCGGCGCCTTTGGGCTGCAGGCAACCAGGGTGCCGGGCCTCACGGGCGTCTGGGTTGGAGATCGGAAGTTGGCCGCCATTGGGGTCGGGGTCAGGCACTGGGTGACCATGCACGGCTTTGCGCTGAACGTCTGCCCAGATCTCAGCTATTTCGACCTAATAGTTCCCTGCGGCATCTCCGACCGCACGGTGACGTCGATGGCGCTGGAACTGGGCACCCAGCTTGACCTCGTGAGCGTGATCCCCGCGCTGGTCCGGAACTTTTCAGAGGTCTTTGGGGTGGAGGCGGTGCTGGCATCAGTGCCTGAAACGGAGGTGTCCCGTGTCCGGTGAGCGGCCCTTGAAGGTACTGGCTACAGTGGTCGAGATAAAGGGCGACGGTGTGTGCCCTGCAGGCTACAAAGTGGGCGACCGCATTCTCTTCAGCGGCCTCAGGGCCGACAGGAACCCCAAGTGCCTCGAGGCCATATGCGCCATCTTCCCGAAGGTGCAGGCCCTAGAGCACGGTGCCTGCTTCTCCTGGTCCGACGAAGGAGGTGCATCGTACACCGGATGTCCCGATCCTTTCCATACGGTAGTCTTCAAGCTAGAGCCGATAGCTAAGCCACCTAGGAGGCTCAAGTGAGCAGCAGTTTCACTTTCGAGCTGCCGACCAGGGTTCTAGTGGGCAGACCTTGGCAGGATACCCTGCTGGAAGTGATAGAGGGCCAGCTCTCCGCGGTCGTGGGCGTGGTGACCGACAAGGGGGTCCGCTCTGCCTGCGGTGTGGATCCCTTCGTCGAGCGCCTCAGGGGGGCAGGTGTTGCGGCCGTCGTGTTCGACGATGTGGAGACGAACCCCACGTCCACGGCGGTAAGCGCCGCCAGGGACCTGTTCGCCCGCGAGGGCGTGAGCTCAGTAGTGGCCGTGGGAGGAGGCAGCGCCATCGATGTGGCCAAGGCTGTGGCCATGCTCCTTACCAATGGCGGCGAGATGGAAGACTATCAGTGGAAGGGACGGCCCATAACTGTGCCGTCGCTGCCCCTCTACGCGGTTCCCACCACGGCGGGCACTGGCAGCGAGGTCAGCCATGTCACTGTGATAATCGACGAGGTGAGGCGGTTCAAGCTGGGAGTAGCTAGCCGGTACTTGTTTCCCAGGCTGGCGGTTCTCGACCCTCAGGTCACCGCCACCATGCCCGCCCGCATCGCCGCGGCCACAGGCATGGATGCCCTCTCCCATGCCATAGAGGCCTACTTTTCAAGGGCGGCGAGCCCTTTCACGGACGCCTTGGCCCTGTATGCGGCCCGAACTGTCTGGCATACCTTGCCCAGGGTGGTTCACGGCCCTGCGACGGCAGAGGACCGCTGTCAGATGCTGGTGGCTGCGTCCATGGCCGGGATAGCTATGGACCAGGGAGGCTTGGGCCTGGTGCACGCCCTTTCTGGCCCCCTGGGCGGCAGGTGGAACGTGCACCACGGCACGGCCAACGCTGTGCTTCTGGGGCCGGTGGTGGCCTTCAACCTTCCGGCTGTCGAGCACAAGCTGCCAGGTTTGCTGAACGCTCTTGACCTTTCGGTGCCGCCCCTGGAACTCCCTAAGGCGTTGGCGGAATTCGTGGCAGGGCTCGGTCTGCCGACGCGCATCTCTGAGCTGGGAATACCCAGGGAGAGCCTGCAGGGCATCGCCGAGGAGGCACTTAGGATGCGCGTGATCGTCAATAACCCAAGGGAAGTGGCCCTGGCGGAGGCCTTGGCTGTCCTCGAGGGAGCCTACTGACCATGGAGCTCGGCGAACCGTTCCTCGGCTTCCTCCGATCCCGGCGCACCGTCCGACAGTACAGGACGGAGCCCGTGGACCGTGCCCATCTCGAGGCGATGCTGGAGGCCGCAAGGTGGGCTCCGTCGCCGCACAACGTTCAACCGTGGCGGTTCGCAGTGGTCACGGACCCAGCGGTCAAGGAGGAGCTCGCCAGGGCCATGGGAGAGGTATGGGCCGAGGATCTCAGGCGCGACGGAATGAGCGAGGAGTTCATCCACCTGAACCTGGAGGGGTCTAGGTCGCGCATTACCGGTGCGGCAGCAGTGGTGGTGGTGTGCATGACCGAGGAGGACCTGGACGAGTATCCGGACGAGTTCAGGCAGACGGCCGAGCGCACCATGGCTTTGCACAGCATCGGGGCGGCGGTCCAGAACATGGGCCTGATGGCCCAGCACCTAGGCCTTGGGATGTGCTGGATGTGCGCCCCCCTCTTCTGTCCTCAAGTGGTGGTCCGTGTACTGGGGCTACCGGATCGGTGGCAGCCCCAGGCCCTCCTTACCATAGGCTGGCCGGCTGAGACACCTGCGGCGCCCAGAAGGATCCCGCAAGCGGCCCTGGTTCGTTGGTACGAGCCCAAGAAATGAAGGTAGTTGCCCTCAGCGGCGGGGTGGGAGGATCGAAACTTCTTCTCGGATTGTACCGAACACTCCCACGCGGCTCCCTTACAGCGGTGGTGAACGTGGCCGACGACTTCGAGTGGTACGGTCTCCACATATCGCCCGATCTCGATACGGCGCTCTACGCTTTGAGCGGCCTCTCTGACTACGGTAGAGGCTGGGGCGTTGCGGGGGACACCTTTCACATGCTGGAAGCCCTCAGGCTCTTAGGCGAGCCAAGCTGGTTTTCGGTGGGAGATAGGGACGCGGCCACGCACATCCTCCGAACGCACTGGCTCCGTGAGGGCCTCACTCTAGCTCAAGTGACCGAGCGTCTTGCCCAAAGGCTGGGTGTCACGGCCCGGCTCCTGCCGGCCACGAACGGGCGGCTAAGGACCTGGATCCGGCACCCTGGAGGGCTGATGGCCTTTCAGGAGTACTTCGTGCTGAACAGAGGGCAAGTGGATGTGCTGGATGTCGAGTTCGAAGGGGCCGGTGCCGAGCCGGCGCCAGGCGTGGTGGAGGCTATCTGGAGCTGTGAGCTGCTGGTCATCGGGCCTAGCAACCCGATTGTGAGCATCCAGCCTATACTGCAGGTGCGTGGTGTGAGGGAGGCCATAGCCACTTGCTCGGCCCCTAGGGTCGCTGTTTCACCTATAGTGGGTAGTAGTGCAGTGTCCGGCCCAGCCGGCAGGCTTATGGCGGCGCTGGGCTATCCGGTGTCGGCCTTGGGAGTCGCCCAGCTGTACCGGGGGCTGATCTCGCACCTGGTGATCCACCACACGGATGCGGCCCTCAGCGGTCCCATCGAGACGATGGGCATAAGGGTGCTGGCCACGGACGTAATAATGGATTCGCTCGAGGCGAAGATGCGGCTGGCTCGGGAAGTGCTTCGATGGGCAACGAGTTAGCGGTACCCCTGTGGGGTGTGATCCCCATAAAGCGTCTCGAAGCGTCTAAGTCTCGCCTTGCCCCGATCCTGACCCAGGAGGAGAGGGAGCAGCTAACGCTCCATCTGGCGGGCCACGTTCTAGAGGTGCTCCAACATGTGGTTGATGTGGAGCGTCTGCTCGTGGTTGCTCCGGAGGAAAGTCTGGCTCGGCTTCGCATCGAGGGCAAGGGCAGCGCATTGGTAGATACGGCGGGCACGTTGAACGGGGCCGTGACCCTTGCCCTCCGCGAGTGCTACCGGCATGGCGCCGCAGCCCTCGTGGTCCACAGCGACCTGCCCCTGCTTACCTGCGCCGACGTGCTATGTATTGTTGACCTGTGGCGCAGGGGCCGCAGGGTCGTGATATGCCCTTCGTGTCATGGCGGCACTAACGCCATGCTTGTGGACCGGGTTGAGGGGTTCAGGCCTGCCTTCGGGCACGATAGCCTCAGGAAGCATGTGGAGAGGGCTCAAGCCGTGGGCGCGTGGCCCTCTGTGCTTGTCACCGGCGCGCTTTCCTTCGACCTCGACACGCCCGAGCAGTGGGCATCTCTGTCGGACCAGCTCCGCGGAATGCTGTTGGCAGGGGCCGCTGTGGCCCCAAGGTGCTGAACCGTGGCTCCCTCAAGGCTTGAACTGATCGGGATAAATGGACTTCCCGACGTGGCGCCAGGGGACGATCTAGTGGCCATCTTAATCGGGGACGGCAAGCTAGGCCGACTGGCCCGGCCGGGCGACGTTCTGGTCGTTGCTCAGAAGGTGGTGAGCAAGGCGGAGGGGCGGCTGGTGGCTTTGTCCGAGGTTCAGCCGCGGGCCGAGGCGCTGGCTTTGGCCCGGGAGCTGGGCAAAGATCCGGCCCTCGTGGAGGTCATCCTTCGGGAGAGCCGAAGGATAGTGCGCAAGGGCCATGGAGTCCTCATCGTGGAAGACAAGAGGGGTCTCATTTGCGCGAACGCCGGCGTCGATCGGTCCAACGTGGGCGGCTCCAAGGGCCCGACGGCGCTGCTCCTCCCTGACGATCCGGACCTTTCGGCTAGGCAGCTGTCGGAAGGGCTCGCCAAGCGGCTTGGGTTTCCCCTGCCCGTGGTGATCGCAGATACCCACGGTCGCCCCTTCCGAGAAGGGGCGGTGGGAGTTGCCATTGGCTGCTACGGCATACCGGCTTTGCTGGACCTAAGGGGCCAGGCCGACCGCTACGGGCGGATCCTGGAGACAACCGTGGTGGCAGTGGCCGACATGATAGCGTCGGCTGCGAACCTGGTCATGGGTCAAGCGGCGGAGGGGGTGCCAGCGGTCCTTGCTCGAGGCCTCGATCTCAGGGGGGAGCCTTTGCCCGCGAGGGCCCTCATACGGTCACCCGAGCTGGATCTCTTCCGCTGAGCCCTTTCGGCCATGCGCGGGGGGTTGCGGCTTGGAGCCGCGCGTCCTCACCGATACCCTGAGGACCGGGGGCCGGCTGGGCGGTGGTGGGAAATGCCCGTAGCACCCTCAACCGCTGGCCTCGGCTTTCTGAACTGGGGGTGGCCGCGGCCTGTAGGTAGCCCTCTGGGGAACCGCAGGCTCACTTAACAAATGTGATTGACAGTTGAAGGCTGCTCGGTTATGCTATGCTCTGCTGAACCTCGTGATGGGGGAACGTTTGCCCAATGGACCAGAGTGCCCTGCTGACCCACCTACGTGCCGAGGAGCCACTCCTTGCCCGACGGACGGCCGATTTTCTCAAGGAGCTTATCAGGATAGAGAGCCATGCCGGCAGCGAGGGGCAAGTGGCTCGGCTGGTAAGGGAGGAGATGAGGGAGCTCGGCTTCCATGAAGTCTGGGTCGACGAGGTGGGCAGCGTCATTGGCCGTGTGGGCGACGGACCGTTCAAGATACTCTACGATGCCCACATGGACACCGACGAAGTCTCCGACCCATCGGAGTGGGCACACCATCCCCTCGATCCGGTGGAGAGGGATGGGGTCATCTACGGGTTGGGGGCCTCCGATGACAAACAGGGAGTGGCCAGCATCGTCCAGGCTGGCGGTGTGCTGGCGCGTATGGGCGTGCCGCCCGGGATCAGCGTCTATGTGTTCGCGACCGTCATGGAGGAGAGCTCCGAGGGTGCCGCGCTGAGACACTTTGTCCGCTCTAGCGGCATCAGGCCGGATGCAGTGGTGATCTGCGAGGCCAGCAAGCTCGACCTGTGCATAGGACACCGTGGTCGGGCAGAGCTAAAGGTCCGAACCAGGGGCCGTTCGGCCCATGCCAGCAGGCCAGAACTGGGGGACAACGCCGTCCTGAAGATGCTGAAGCTTGCCCAGCGGATCGAGGACGAGCTTCCCACGGTGCTCCCAGCCTCCGAGATCTTCGGGAGTGGTAGCCAAGCGTTGACGGTCATCTCTTCAGCCTCGTCGGTGAACGCCATACCGGCCTGGTGTGAGGCATGGTACGATCGCCGCCTGTTGCCAGGGGAAACTGCGGAGAGCGTCCTGGCACCCCTCCGCGAGCTGGCAGCCAGCTACGATGGCCAGATCGAGATCCCACACTATCGGGTGACGTCGTACACAGGCGTGGAGCTTGAAGCCCCAGCTTTCTTTCCCGGGTGGATCATAGACGCCGGCCATCCCTGGGTACGGACAGCCATCGAGACCTACCACACTGTGCTTCACAAGGAGCCAACGGTGCGTCTATGGCCCTTCAGCACCGACGGCACGTGCAGTGCGGGGGAGCTTGGAATACCCACTGTGGGGTTTGGCCCCAGCGCCGAGGAATTCGCCCACAGCGCCAAGGACCAGGTCTCAGTGCACGAACTGGGCAAGGCCGTTCTTTTCTTGGCAGGGTTGCCCTGGATAGCGTCGGAGCGCTTGCAAGAAGGCCGCAGTTGAACGGCAGCTCGGTCAACAAATGACTGCGTAGGGAGGTTTAAGGAGCAGTGAAGTCGCAACTATACGGCAAGGATTACATCTCCACGGAAGATTGGACCAAAGAGGAGTTGGAAACGGCTATAGAAGTCGCCTTCGATCTGAAGCGCAAGTGGGCCATGGGCATTCCCCACGAGTACTTGAGGGGGAAGACGCTCTTCATGTTATTCTTCGAGGAGTCCACACGCACCCGGAACAGCTTCGAGGCTGGGATGACCCAGCTCGGAGGCCACGCCCACGACCTAACCCCCGAGAAAACGCAGATAGGGCATGGCGAGAGCCCAAAGGACACCGCCATGGTGCTCAGCCGCTACGGCCACGCCATCGGCATACGGGACTGCACCTACGGATGGGGCAACAACTACATCCGCGAAGTGGCCAAGTGGGCCGATATACCTGTGTACAACATGCAGGACGACGTCGACCATCCTTGTCAGGCTCTGGGCGACCTCATGACCATCATGGAGAAGTTTGGCCGCAACACCAGAGGGCTGAAGTTCGTGATCTCTTGGACCTACGCGCCGGCGTATACCCGTCCTCTCTCGGTACCCCAGAGCCTCATCATGCTGATGCCGCGCTTCGGCATGGACGTGGTGCTTGCCCATCCGCCGGAGTTCAAGCTGATGCCCAAAACCCTGGAAGCGGCGCGGCGGAACGCCGAAGATGCCGGCGTGAAGTTCGAGATAGTGGACGACATGGATGCAGCCTTCGAGGGCGCGGATATCGTATATCCCAAGAGCTGGGGTCCCCTCGAGGTGACCCAGGATCCCAACGAGATCAAGGAGATCCTTAACAGATACCGGGGATGGATATGCAATGAAGAGCGCATAGGCCTCACGAAGCGCCACTCCATCTACATGCACTGCATGCCCGCAGACCGGGGCTATGAGGTGACCGACGGCGTGATAGACGGGCCTCACTCGGTAATCTACGACCAGGCCGAGAACCGCCTTCACATCCAGAAGGCTATCATGACCCTTACAATGGGCGGCAGGTTCTAACCCGAAGGTGGAGGCGGGGCGGTGGCGAGGACTCTTATCTACGGTGGAACGGTTTTAACCTTTGATGAGCAGGGCCGAGCCTTCGAGCCCGGCTACGTCTACATAGAAGGTGACTCTATCGCCGAGCTGGGTCCCGGGCTTCCCGAGGGGCTGCGGGAGCGTAGCGACCAGGTGGTGGACGCATCGGGAATGGCGGTGATTCCGGGCCTCATCAATGCCCACACGCACCTCTTTCAGACCTTCATGCGCGGCCTGGCCGACGACAAGCCGCTGTTGGAGTGGCTGAGGAGCATGGTGTGGCCCATGTCCGTGGCCATGGCCGAGGAAGACTTTTACATTGCCGCCCTGTTGGGCTGCATCGAAAACCTTAAGACGGGTGCTACCACCATCCTTAGCCACCACTACATCCACACCTCCAAGGGCAACATGGACCGGGTGGCTGAGGCCTGCCATGCTTCCGGCATCAGGGCCCTTCTGGCAAGGGGTTGCTCCGACGTCAACTACCACCCCCCTCTGATGGAGGACCAGGACACCATACTGGCCGAAACTACACGCCAGATCGAGCGGTGGAACACCTCGCCCGACGCGCGCATAAGGTTCGAGTTCGGACCTATCACCCCGTGGGGTGTGACCGACAGCCTCATGCGCCGCATCCATCAGCGGGCCGTGGAGCTTGGCGTGGGCATCCACATCCACACCGCCGAGACCAGGGCTGAGGTCCATATGCTCCTCGAGGAGCGCGGCTGGCGCCACGTCGAATGGATGCAGAGGCTCGGCGTTCTCGACGAACGCTGTCAGTTGGTCCACAGCGTCTGGCTCGGCGACGACGAGATCAAGATGGCGGCCGACGCGGGAGCCACTGTTGTGCACTGTCCCACCAGCAATATGTACCTGGCCTCCGGCATACCGCCGGTCTGGAAGTTCAGGGAAGCTGGCATAAACGTTGCCTTGGCCACCGATGGGCCAGGAAGCAACAACTCCCAGGACAACCTGGAGAACCTCAAGATGGCCGCCTGCCTTTCCAAGGTTGGCACCCTCAACGCCATGGTTCTGCTGCCCAACGATGTGCTGTCCATGGCGGTGACGGGCGGCGCCAGGGCCGTGGGCCTCGAGGGAAAGATTGGCCGTCTGGCGAAGGGTGCCAAGGCAGATGTGGTGATCGTGGATCTGCGTAAGGCTCACATCGAGCCCGTGCATTCCGCCGCTTCGGCCCTGGTTTACAACTGTAACGGAAACGACGTGCACACGGTGTTTGTGGACGGAAAGATGGTCGTCGGGAACGGCCAGTACCTCCTCATGGACGAGATGGAGGTCTTGGAAGAGGCCCGGCGCAGGGCGAGAGCCGTGCGGGAACGTGCGGCTAAAGGCCGATGACGGAGGGAGACCCATGGAGAGCGAGGGCTTTCTGCTCAGGGCCGGATATCTCCTCAAGAACTGGAAAGCTGACCCTATCCTTGACGGTGCGTTAGCGGTACAGGAAGGCCGGGTCTCCGACCTGGGGACTTACGAGGAGGTCAAGCGGCGGTATCCACAGTTGCTCGAGATCGACTGCAGCCGGCAGATAGTGTGCCCCGGCTTCGTGAACGCTCATACCCATATGTACGGGGTTCTGTCCCACGGCATTCCTTTGGCGAAGGCGCCTTCCGGGTTTTGGTCGTTCCTGAAGGACTTCTGGTGGCCGCTCATCGAGGACAGGCTGGACCATGACATGATACGGGCGGCCACGGGAATGGCCTGCTGGGAGATGATCAACAGTGGCGTCACCGCCTTTTACGACATCCTCGAGGGCCCTTTCAGCATACCCGGGGCCTTGGACGTTGAGGCCGAGGTGGTACGTAAGGCAGGCATCCGCGGGGTGCTGTCCTTCGAGGCCACAGAGAGGGTCTCTCAGGAGAACGGCCTGCTGGGTCTGCAGGAGAACGTCGACTTCGTAGTGCGCCATCAGGCCGACCCCATGATCAGGGGCCTAATCTGCTTCCATACCACCTTCACCTGCTCGGCCGAGTTCATACGGCGGGCCAACGACGAGGCCCGACGCCTCGGCGCGCTGCTCCACATGCACCTGTCCGAGGGTGACTTCGAGCCGAAATATGCCCTGGAACATTTCGGGAAGCTGCCGGTAGAGTACTACGACGATCTCGGAATCCTGGGGCCTCACGTGCTCGCATCCCAATGCGTGCAGTTGACGCCCACCGAGATAGATGTCCTCGCCGCCAGGGGCGTGAAGGTCTCCCATATGCCTCTCAGCAACTGCGAAGTTGGCGGCGGAATAGCGCCGGTGCCAGAGCTGCTGGACAAAGGGGTGGTGGTCAGCCTGGGCAGCGATGGCTACATAAACAACTTCTTCGAGGTGATGAGGGGCGCCTTCTTGATCCATAAGGCCAGCCACGAGGACCCTAGGGTGATGCCCGCCCGCCTGGTGTGGCGCATGGCCACGGAATACGGGGCCCTCTGTATAGGCCTCGCCGATGTCGGACAGCTGGACGTCGGGCGGCCAGCCGACCTGATAGCTATCGACGCCGATACCCCTACCCCCATCGAGCCCCACAACCTCTTCGACCAGATCGTCCTCTATAGGAATCCCCAGGACGTGAAAAGGGTCATTGTGAACGGGAGAACCGTGAAGGAGGACGGGAGGGTCCTCACTCTGGACTATCAGGAGCTGAGGAAGGAGCTGGCAGAGGCGGCCAGGAGGCTCTGGCAGTCCGCACGGTGAAGCAGGTAAATATGTTTTTGGACCGCACCTGTGGTCAAGGTGCTGGCCCTTAAGTGAGCGCCGTGGTCCGGGCAGGCTTTGGGTTGCTGGCGGCTCTGTTGATGCTGGTGTCTGCGCTGTCGTGCCGGGCTTGGTACACGCGACCGGCCGCGAGCGCACCAGTTGGCCGTGGAGCGATCTCAGGGGCACGAGCATCGAGGTTCGGTGAAGGGGTTTCCCTTTTCGTAGGATCCAAAGGCTTGTCCATAGGTACGCCCGTTCCGGAAGGTTCACCGACCGCCACCGCCGTGCCCAACGCACCAGGTGCCGTCACGGTGATGAGGGTGCCGATCCTGATGTATCACTACATTCGGCTCTACCGCGACCCAAGGGACAGGTTGGGGCAGGATCTCTCGGTGACACCCGAGAACTTCATTAAGCAGGTTGAATGGCTGACATCGCACGGTTTTCACTCCGTGACACTCAGGACGGTAGTTGAGAGCTGGAAAAAAGGCAGGCCTCTCCCGGAGAAGGCAGTGGTGCTGACCTTTGACGATGGGTACGAGGATGTTTACACAGCAGCCTTTCCGGTCCTGAAGGCCCGCGGCCTCGTTGGCGTAGTCTTCGCCGTATCGGGCTTTGTGGGGAGGTCCGGCTACGCCACGGCGCAGCAGCTGGGGATCCTCCAACAGGAAGGCTGGGAGATCGGGGCCCATACGGTCCACCATCTGGACCTAACGGGGCTGGATCCCTTCAGCCTACAGCATGAGGTCGGTGGGTCGGCCGCCGACCTCACAGAGCTGCTGGGCCAACGGCCGGTGTCCTTCGCCTATCCATCGGGAAGATGGAATCGGACCGTGGAGGGCGCTGTGGCCGCCGCGGGCTTCGAAGCGGCAGTAACCACCCAGTGGGGAATAGCCATAAAGGGGCAGGACATTTTGGCTCTGCCCCGCCTTCGGGTGCGGGGCAGCACATCCATCCAGGCCTTCGAGGCTATCTTGACGCCCGCCACGCATTGACCCTGACGGGTCATGCTCCATCTCGGGGAGGATCGCCAGGCCAAGCGAAATTCCAGCTCTTCAGAATCTCCATAAATGCATAGTCGGTGAGGTCCAGCTGGACGGGCGTGACGGAGATCATGTTATGCTCTATAGCGGCTATATCGGTGCCCTCTTCTATGAAGCCGGTGGGGATATCTCCGCCGATCCAGTAGTAACTGCGCCCAAAGGGGTCTTTGCGCTCTATGAGGCGGTCGCGGTAAATGCGCGTTCCCAGGCGCGTGATGGCCACGCCCGCTATGTCGTGTTTCGGCACGTTGGGCACGTTGACGTTCAACAGGGTGCCGCGAGGTAGGCCCCGTTCATGGACCAGGGCCACCAGGAGGGCAGCGAACTCCGCGGCCACCTGGTATATAGGATCGCCCCTGGCGGCAACTGAGACCGCCACCGAAGGGATGCCAGCGAGGGTTCCCTCGAAGGCGGCGGAGACCGTACCCGAGTAGGTTATGTCCTGCGCCAGGTTGGCGCTCGGATTTATCCCCGATACAACCACGTCTATGGGTCGGTCTATAAGGCCCAGGACCGCCAGCGCCACGCAGTCCGACGGGCTCCCGTCAGTAACTAGAGCCGGCGAGCCGTCGGGCAGCTTCGCCTCGGTGACGCGGAGGGGCCGGTCCATGGTCTTGCTGTGTCCCGAGACGCTCCAGTTCCGGTCGGGGGCAACCACCCAGACCTTGTCGGCCACCTTTTCCAGTGCAAGCTTCAGGGCCAACAGGCCCGGTGCTGTGTACCCGTCATCGTTCGTGATCAGGACGTGCAGGGAAGTACCTCCTGCTCTCGAGAGCTTTGCCAGGAAAGAACGACAGGGCCTATAATGGGAACCCAGGGAATTCTACAGGAGGCTGAAAGTCGGCCGCTATGTTCGAGAGGACAGTGGAGCTCACAGGGCACATCATCGATTCTTTGATCATGCCTAAGGTGTTGGACACCATTATAGACATGGGTGCTGACTTCGATATCGAAGAGGTGCAGATTGGTCATCGGAAGGTGGACCCGAGCAGGGCTAGGATTCGCATTATAGCTTACTCGCCGGAGCTGCTGGACCGCGTCCTGGAGCAGGTGCAGAAGCTGGGGGCTGTGGAGCTGGAGCTGGACGAGGTCAAGCTTGAGCCCGCGCCGCGGGATGGCGTGTTCCCCCTTCAGTTCTACTCCACCACCAATCTGCCCACCTACGTAAGGTACAGGCAAAAGTGGATACCCGTGGAACGGATCGAGATGGACTGCGGCATTGTGGTGGATCCGGCCGCCGAGCGCGCCTACTGCCTGCCCGTGAGCGACGTCAAGCGTGGGCAGCTGGTGGTCGTTGGACGGTCGGGGATAAGGATAGAACCCCTCGAACGCCCCAGGGACCCTCATGTCTTCGCCTTCATGGGATCCGCCGTGTCTTCGGAGAAGCCTAAAGAACTGCTCATAGCGAAGGTTGCTCAGGAGATGAAGCATGTCAGGGCCAGGGGCGGCAAAATACTGGTAGTCGCTGGCCCCGCGGTGATCCACACCGGCGCTGGCAAGTACCTCGAAGCCATCATCCGTGCCGGCTACGTGAACGTCCTCTTTGCTGGCAACGCCCTGGCCGCCCACGATATCGAGGCCGCCATCTACGGGACCTCCCTCGGAGTAGCCCTCGACAGCGGCCACCAGGCAGAGGACGGCCACGAGCATCACCTGCGTGCCATAAACCTGGTCCGCTACTACGGCTCCATTCGGAACGCCGTAGAGGCCGGGGTGATCAGATCGGGCATCATGCACGCCTGTGTGACCGAAGGGGTCGATTTCGTGCTGGCAGGATCTATTCGCGACGACGGTCCCCTGCCAGACGTCATAACCGACGTCATCGAGGCCCAAAGGGCCATGCGGAGCAAGCTGGAAGGGGTGGAGATGGCCATCCTGATCGCCAGCATGCTCCACAGCATCGCCGTGGGAAACCTTCTTCCAGCCCGGGTTACCACGGTGTGTGTCGACATAAATCCGGCCGTGGCTACGAAACTCTCCGACCGGGGCAGCTTCCAGAGCATAAGCGTGGTGACGGATGCGGAATCTTTTCTGCGGGAGCTGGAGCATCAGCTCCTCCGTCAGGGTTGAGCCTTGGCCATATCCGCCGCGCTGATCGGCTTGCCGCAGTCGGGCAAGACTACTGTGTTCAGCGCCGTGACGGGGCTTCCATATCGCAAGGCCCTTGAAGTCGAAACGGCCGCAGGGTTCGCCCGCGCTGCTGTGCCAGTCCCCGATGAGCGTGCCGATAGCTTGGCCGATCTGATCCAACCTGAGCGCGTGGTCCGGCTGAGCATAGAGTTCGTCGACGTGGCTGGTGGGTCCCGCTCCTTGGCTGGCCTGCTGTCTGGCGCCGCCTTGAACACTGTTGCTCAGTGCGACTTGCTCGTGGCTGTAGTGCGCGCTTTCGAGGACCCAGCGCTTCCCCACCCTGCGGGGACAGTGGATGCCCTTCGGGACCTGGGCAACGTCCTCGCCGAGATAGAGTTCGCCGACCTGGAGATAGTGGACCGCAGGTTGAAGCGCATTGGTGAGCAGATGAAAAAGGTCAAGCCTGCGGAGAGGGAGGTCCTGCACAGGGAGCAAGTGCTTGTCTCCAGGCTCAGAGATGCCTTGGAGGCCTCATGCCCGATCCGAAGGCTAGACCTTTCGGCGGACGAACTCCGTTCGGTGCGCGGCTACCAGTTCCTATCGGCCAAGCCTGTGGTGGCGGTGTTCAACGTATCAGAGGAGGGGCTCGCGGTGGCCGAGGGGCTGGCCGAGCGCTCTCCCATCCCGGCCCAGGTGGTGGCCGGCAAGCTCGAGGCCGAGGCCGTGGAGATGCCTGAGGATGAGGCAGATCAGCTCCTGCGGGAGTTGGGCGTGAAGGTACGATCGCGTCAAGAGGTGCCACGGCTCTGCTTCGAGAACCTCGGCCTCGTACGTTTCTACACCTTCAATCCGGAGGAGGTCCACGTCTGGGCAGTGCCCGCCGGCACGCCGGTGGTGGAGGCTGCGGGCCAGATACACTCGGACCTTCAGAGGGGCTTCATAAGGGCAGAGGTGGTGCGGTTCGGGGACTTCATGCGGTTCGGGAGCGTCGCAGAGGCCAGGAAGCATGGGGCACTCAAGGTAGAAGGGCGCAACTACCTCGTTCAGGACGGCGACGTCATCCACATCCTATTCAGTGTGTGACGCTTTGTGTCCCGGGGAAGGCAACGACTCCGGGCCCCTGCTCGCCCAATCCCGCTATCTGATGGGGCGCTTGAAGGGTATGCCCGGGCCCCTGGGGAACCGCGAAGGGGTGGAAGCTACCTTGACGATGCTGATCAGCACCCGGGTCTTTTCGGCACCTGGGATGCGGTAGGGCAGGACCTCGCCGAGGGCTCCGCCACACGACTCGATTGCCGCTCGAGCCTCCTCGAGCTCCTCGAGGGTGTCCTCGGTCTTGAAGGCTACCGCACGGCCGCCTATCCGCGCGAACGGCAGGAGGAGTTCAGCTAGGACTGCTATAGGGGCCACAGCCCTTGCCGCCGCCAGATCGTACCGCTCCCTGTGCTCTGGGCTTCGTGCTACCTGCTCGGCTCTGGAAGCCAGGACGTCGACCCCGGGTAGGTCCAAAGTGCTAACTATATGCCTCAGGAAGGCCGCCTTCTTGGAGGAGCTTTCCACCAGGGCGACGCCAAGGTGGGGAAAGGCTATCTTCGCTGGCACGCCGGGAAACCCGGCCCCGGAGCCGACATCCACCATCCTCTCGGAGCTGGGCAGGCCGAGGCTTTCTCGATGCAGATAGAGGCTTAAGCTGTCCAGGAAATGGAAGCGTGCCACATCCTCCCGGGAGGTGATGCGAGTGAGGTTAAACTTCCTGTTCCACTCGATGAGCTCGTGGTAGTACCTTTCGAAGGCAGTTAACTGCCACTGCTCCAGGCAGATGCCCCAGTGCTCGAGGGCCCGGGCCAGCTCTATCAACCCTTACAGCCACACTCTTTGGTGAGGCTATTCTATCGGCTTTCCAGGAGCGCAGGGTTGTAGATGAGCAGCCTGGCCTCGCGACCCTGTTCCTCCCTCCCCACGATCTGGAAGCCCATCCGCTGGGCCCAGACGGTGACGGTGAGGGTGTGTTCCCGCACGTGGGTGCGCACCTCCAGGACCTGGCCAGGCCCCAGGCTGGAGAGTGCCTGGCGTACCCTCTCGAGGGGGGGCCTGGCACAGGTGTCGCCGTCGGCGGGCACGTCTATCACGGCTGCTGGCTTTAGCTCAGCGCTCGATGGGGAGTCCGACAGCATTGCCCCATTCGCTCCAGGAGCCATCGTAATTGAGAACCACCGGATAGCCCAAGAGGTACTTGAGCACGAACCAAGTATGGGAGGACCGCTCTCCTATGCGGCAGTAGGTGACGACCGTCTTGTCCGGCGTGACCCCGTGGGACTCGTAGAGCTTGCGGAGCTCCTCGGCCGGCTTGAAAGTGTCGTCGTCTCGCACGGCCTGAGCCCAGGGTATGTTGACGGCCCGGGGTATGTGACCGCCCCGCTGGGCTCCCTCGTTGGGGTACTCCGGGGGAGCGAGGATCTCGCCCTTGTACTCAGCCGGAGAGCGCACGTCCACCAACGCCACGTCCTTGTGGTCCAGGAGGTGCAGCACGGTAGGGAGGAATGCCCTGATAGTGAGGTCCTCACCCCGAGCCCTGTACCCGGCCGAGGGCTTCACCTCGGGGACGGAGTCGGTCAGGGGCTTACCCTCGTCGATCCACTTCCTGCGCCCGCCGTCCATGAGGCGCACGTCCCGATGGCCGTAAAGCTTGAAGACCCAGAAGGCGAAGGCCGCAAACCAGTTCCGGAAGTCGCCGTAAAGGACGACCGTGGTATCTGGCTCTATTCCCAGCCTGGTCATCAACGCCTCGAAGGCCTCGACCGAAAGTATGTCGCGCCTAACTGGATCGTTAATGTCGCGTTTCCAGTCTATCAGCACAGCACCGGGCACGTGGCCCACCTCATAGGCTGCCGAGGGGTCGTAGTCGACCTCCGCGATCCTAACGCCCGGCGTATCCAAGTGGGCCTGTACCCAGTCAGTGGTGACCAGGGCTTCTGGCACAGCGTATCCCTGAGACATCTCGCACCTCCTTCGGTTGCGTCCAGTTCCTGAGAATTGTAACATAGTAACTTTGCAAAGTCAACTTATGCCCCCGTTACGGACCAGTGCCGTGGCGAGTTGGGCGTTTCCCTCCAGGCCTGCAGCCAGGCAGCTGCGAGCCCCGACCGGATGGAGGGAGAGTTCCTATATAATCGATCTAAACGGACGGGAGGTTTGCCTCCACATGAAGGTCATACTCTTGAGGGACGTGCCCGGACTGGGCGGGCTGGGTTCCGTAAAGGACGTGGCCGATGGCTATGCCCGCAACTTCCTAATCCCGAGAGGCATGGCCGTAGCTGCCACCAAAGCCAATCTAGCAAACCTTGAGCAGAGGCTCAGGTCGGAGCGCGAGCGGCAGGCCAAACAGTTGAAGGAAGCGGAAGAACTGGCTGCCAAGCTGGACGGCCTCGAGATTACCCTTCGGGCAAAGGCTGGGAGTCAGGGACGGCTCTTTGGGGCTATCACCGCGGCCGATATATCCCGGGAGCTGAGCCGCGCCGCGGGCGTAGAGATCGACAGGCATCGCATCGAGCTCGAGGCTCCCTTGAAGCTTCTGGGTCGCTACGAGGTGAGGGTCCGCATCCCTCCGCAGCACCAGGCGAGAGTTACGGTTATAGTAGAGCCGGAAGGCAATGGCTGAGGAGACTAAGGCTGTAGAGAGGTCCCTGCCTTTTGATCTGGACGCCGAGCAGGCGGTCCTGGGTTCCCTGCTCATAGATCCTCAGGCCATCATAGCCGTAGCGCCCCACCTTCGGCCGGACGACTTCTATCATGAGGCCCACGCCCAAATATATGCGGCGGCGCTGGCGCTCTACGAGCGGAGGGAGCCCATCGATATTGTTACCCTTTCCAGCGAACTGGAGAGGATGGGCAAGCTGCCGGAGGTTGGTGGAGCGTCCTACCTGGCCAACCTGGTCGCCTCCGTGCCCACTGCCGCCCATGTGGAGCATTACGCGTCACTGGTACAGCGGACCAGCCTGCTTCGCAGGCTCATCCAGGCGGGGGCCAAGATCGCCGCCCTCGGCTACGAGGAGCGACTGCCGGTGGATGAGGTTCTTGACAGGGCTGAGCAGATACTTTTCGAGGTGGCCAGGCGACGCCAGCATGAGGATTTCGTCTCCCTGCGCACCTTGTTGGAGCAGTTCTTCGACAAGATGGACTACCTGCACCAGCACCGGGGGCAGATTGTAGGTGTCCCTACAGGCTTCCACGACCTGGACATACTCACCGGCGGCCTGCAGAAGTCGGATCTCATTATACTTGCCGCCCGGCCCAGCGCCGGCAAGACGGCCCTGGCCCTCTCCATTGCTCACCACGTGGCGATGCAGGGTCTTCCTGTGGCCGTCTTCAGCCTGGAGATGAACAGGGAGCAGCTTGTGCAGAGGCTCCTGGCTCTAGAGACCGGGCTTGACACCCAACGCCTCAGACTTGGCTATATAAGTGACGATGAGTGGGTGGACCTCATGAAGGGCTTCGGCCGACTGGCCGAGGCACCCATCTTTATCGATGACACGCCGGCAATTTCGTCAGCGGAATTGAGGAGCAAGGCGAGACGTATCAAGGCGGAGGAGGACGTTCAACTGATCATCGTCGACTACCTTCAGCTGATGCAGAGCCAGAGGTCGGATAACAGGGTGCAGGAGATCTCCGAGATCTCTCGATCCCTCAAGGCCTTGGCGCGGGAGTTGGACGTCCCCATCATCGCTCTCTCCCAGCTGTCGCGGGCCGTGGAGGCTCGGAATCCCCACATACCGATCCTCGCGGACCTCCGAGAGTCCGGCAGCATTGAGCAGGATGCCGACATCGTGATGTTCATATACCGCGAAGAGATGTACGATCCGAACACTGAGAAGAAGGGGATAGCCGAGATCATTGTGGCGAAGCACCGCAACGGCCCCACGGGCACTGTGCCTCTCAGGTTTTTCCAGCGGACCACGAGGTTCGCGGATCTGGAGGTGTACCGTCAGTACGAAGGCTAGGCCATGAAGCCGTTCCTCGGGTTCCCCACAGACAGGGAGCATCTGGTTTCCCTGCCCGAAGCCTTTTTCACCGAGCTGCTTCCCGTTGTTGTGAACCCCTTGGAGCTCAGGGTGGTGCTTCATGTGTTCTGGCGTGTGTCGCGGACGGAACGCCGGCCCAGGTGCATAAGCCTGTCGGAACTTCTGTCCGACGAGGAGCTGGCGAGGTCGGCCGCGCAGGTTGCAGGGCTGGCGAGCCCGAAGGAGGCCATCCTTCGAGGGCTCGAGCTGTGTTCCGTGCGGGGCACGCTCCTCGTCTTCGAGGCGCAGGGTGACGAAGAGACGCGGGAGCGATGGGTCCTGGTAAACACCCACAGGAACCGCAGATGGCTCCGGAAGGTACTGAGGGGCGAGATTCCTTTCCCCTGGGGCTCGCCCGGGCCTGGCCCGTCGGTAATCGTTCAGCGTCGGGACTCGGTGTTCGACGTGTACGAGAAAAATATCGGCATGCTCACGCCCCTGGTGGCCGAGGAGTTGGAACAGGCCGTGGAGGAGTATTCGGAAGAGTGGGTGTGCCAGGCCATAGGGGAGGCAGCCGGTTACCACAGGAGGAACTGGCGGTTCGTGAAACAACTCTTGGAGCGTTGGAAGGAGCAGGGTAGGCCGGGTGGACAGGATAGACAAGCTGTTGTCAGAGATCTCGATGTCGATAAATATAAGAGGGGCAAGTACTCCAAATTCTTCGGAGGCTGAGCAATGCCCCATCTGTAATGGAGCCGGATACGTGCGCGTGGAAGCTCCGGTGGGCCATCCAAACTTTGGTAGGCTCTTCCCCTGCGAGTGCCGAGCCCGCGAGATCGAGGAGAAAAACCGGCGGGAGCTCCTGCGGCTCTCCAATCTGGACGCTTTCGCCGACAAGACCTTCGAGAACTTCGACTCCAGGGTTCCCGGCGTGGCGCAGGCCTACCGTGCCGCCCTGGAGTACGCCGAAAACCCCGACGGCTGGCTCTTCTTGATAGGACCCTGCGGGGTCGGCAAAACCCACCTGGCCGCTGCCATCGCCCATGTGGCCCTCAAAAACAACCTCGCCACCTTCTTCACCGTGGTCCCGGATCTGCTGGACCACCTCAGGGCCACCTTTTCGCCCACCAGTACCGTCTCGTACGACGAACTGTTCGAGAAGGTGCGGTCCGTGCCACTGCTGATCCTCGACGACCTCGGGACGGAGAATGCCACCCCCTGGGCGCTGGAAAAGCTGTATCAGCTCGTCAACCATAGGTACAACTATCGGATACCTACGGTCGTGACTACAAACCAGGATCTGGACCGCATGGACAAGCGCATAGTCTCTAGGCTCCTGGACGTGCGCCTTGTCAAGCATGTGTTTATCGAAGCCGATGACTACCGACAGCGGGGCGGGACAAAGCCCGCTTCCCCGAGGAACAGGCGGCGATGAGACGCAGGACACTGCCCGTGCAGCCGGCCCCGGAGCAGTCACGCTTGGCCGAACGGCGCGAGGAGCATCTCCGAGCGGCGAGGTTCCTCGTCTCGAAGGGACGATGGGATGCAGCGCGGGACGCCCTTCTGAGGGTCATCGATAAATTTGGTGAGGACGCCGAGCTCCTCGTGGAGCTGGGCAACGTGTACTCGAGCCTCGGGGACGACCTCGCCGCCGCCCAGAGCTACCGGCGGGCTGAGGAGCTGGGAGCTCCACCAGAGGTGGCCCTGGCCTACGCCCGTGCCCTCTTGAAGGCGGGTCGGAAGGATGAGGCGATCGGATACCTTAGAGCGAAAGTTCAAGGTGTGGAGGATCTGCCTCTGAAGCTGGCCATCCTGGATGAGTTAACCTTTAGCGACAGCGAAGACACGGAACTGTTGGCCAGCAAGGCCCGGGTGCTCGAGCAGATGGGGGCCCAGTCTTTGGCGGCCATAGCCTACCTGGACCTGGCGGAGAAGCTGATGCTACGGAACCGCCTGGAGGAGGCCGCTGAGGCATGTGAGAGAGCTACACACCTGGACCCCGATAACGAGGACGCGGCAAGGCTCATGGGAATCCTCAAGGAGAGCTCGGATCCGGCAACTCGCTACACCCTTGAGGAGGCAGAGAGGCTCAAGGAAGCCAACGACCTGGAGGGAGCTGTCCAAGCCTATTCGAGGGCTATCGATATAGGCCTGGGAAGCCCCGAGGTTCACTATGCCCTGGCCCTTGTGCTGATCGAGTTGGGAAGATGGGCTGATGCGGCACCTCACCTGGAAATGGCTGCCAAGGATGCTTCCTTGTTTGTCTCTGCCCAGTTCTCCTTGGGCCAGTGTTACGAGCAATCGGGAGACCTTACTACTGCAGCCGAGCGGTACCTGGAAGCTGTGGAGGCCGTGGATACAGGGAGCCTGCTTCCCTCGGACCTTCCTGAGTACTGGGAGCTGGCCAGCGCCGCGGCCCGTTCCCTGAGGGCCGTAGGCAGATCGGCCGAGGCGTTGGCCGTGGTCCGACGGTTCCAGGCGGCGGCCCAGTCTGTGCCCGGTGGGGCAACCTACGCGCAGCAGGCAGCGGAGCTCCTCGGCCAGGACGGAGCAGCCTCATCGGCCGATCCGCCCAGGGAAACCGTCGTCCGTCCCTGGGACGCACTACCGGGCTCCCCTGAGCTTGGGGCCAGGGCTGCGGATGCCGAGGCGGGCGAGAGCCCCAAAGGTGAGCTTCACGAAATGGGTGCCGGGGAGCCCATACAGCCGCTCGCCGAAGCGGAGCCCGTTCCTGACGCAGCAAGCGAGGGCGTTGGGACCTCGCCTGAAGTTGCTGAGCATCAGAGGCAGGACACGTTCTCGGGCCCCAGCGCAGCAGTGGGGGCATCGACCGAGCGATACCCCATAGATTTGGGAACCAGCTCGGGCGTGCCACCCGAAATTAGAGGGCCGGAAAAACGAGCCTCCGGGGGTACCCGACCTTCGGAGGTCCTTGGCATGGGGGCTGGCGGTGCAGAGTCGGAACCAGTGGGGGAACCTGGTGATCCTAGCAAGAGCTCGAACCTGCCGTCCGGGACGACAGGAGGAGGTGCCTTAGTTGCGGAGGAGCCGCTGTCGGCTGGCCTTGAGCCCGAGCACCTTGCGCCCGGGGCGGCCCCTGCCCATGGCGATGTGACCAGCGAGCGAACCGGTGGGGCCGTTTCTTGGGGCATGCACGTTGCAGGTCCGGACAGATCGCCTGACCTCCCGGTCCATGGTGCTGACAGTGAGGGCATGGGGTACCCGGGGCACGTTGTAGCCGAAGGGGACCTCGCGGTATCTGAGCCCGGGAGCTTTGAAGCCGAGCTCACGGAGGCCACTGATGCCTACGCCTCAGGGGAGCCTCGCTCCTTCGGCTTTGATGGCGAGGTAGAGCGACCGGAGCCCGAGGTCTCGGAGCACTCGCAGGAAAATGCAGTTTCGGCGTGGCCCGGCGGAGGTGTGGTCGAAAACGGGCAAGAGGTGCAACTTGAGGAGAAAACTGTCGTGCCACACTCTCCGGCAACGCGGGCAGCAGATGGCGATGTGCAAGACCACATTGAGGTCGTCTCGCCTCCGCTTCACGGTCCGGAACTCGGGAAAGCTGGAGATACGGAGGTCGAGGACAGGGCTGAGACCGCTCAGGAGAGCGGCGGGGCACCGGGGTGGAACTCATGGCTCGTTCCACGCATGATGGACCAGAGATCGGCCATGGAGGCGGCGAATCCCGAGTCCACCGATGAGATGGAACCCATGCAGACGTTTGGTCTGGCTCCCCAGGGTCAGGGCGCACAGCTCGGCCCCGGGCTTTTGGCCTCAGGTGATGCGGGCCTCACTGCCAGCCCGCCTGGAAGCGTGGGATCCGGTCCGGAGCCAGAACACGACCTGCCTCATGCTGAAGCAGGTAGTAGGCCCGGCACAAGTAAGGATATGATCCTTAACGGAAACGATGTTCCCAGGCCTGCTTCAAGCGGGGATGGCTACACGGCCATGGGAGGCACACAAAGGTTCGCTGAGGGGCCTGCAGAGGGCCTGACGCCGAGCCCTGCAGGCCTTTCCGGGGCTGCGGATGGGGCGCAGTACAAGGTCGAAGCAGGGCGGGACGCACCCGCTGCATCGCAATTGGAACCTCCTGGCTTTGCTGGAAGCCTAGCCAGCTATACAGGATGGGATCGGCCGTGGTCCGTCATCGAGGGGGCCTTAGGGTCGTATACTTCCGACCCTGTAAGACGTCTAGCCAACAGCTGCATTGGATGGGCCTACCTGGGATCTGCCAGGAACTTCCTGGCGGCCTGGCACCTTTTAGAGGCCCTATGGAAGGTGGGAGGCGACCCTCGTCCCACGGTCTACGTGTTGGCTCGGCTGGTATGCATGCCTAACCCACTCGAGCTGGGACAGCTGGACTGGTTGAGGCCCATGCAGGCCGCTGCAGAAAGCTATGGACCCTTCGAGGACTTGGCCGTAGGTGCTGTGGGCTTGGCGGCGAGGGGCTTCGATGTACGAGAGGTACTGGGGCTGGCTGTTAAGCACCATGGAAGGTCGGCCCTACACACCTGGATGGAGGTAGGCGTGGATCTGGCGGTGGCCGCGCCGCAGAGCGCTGTGTTGAGCAGGCTGAGGTCTTCTAAGGCAGCGGACCTGGCGCTCCTGGAAGGGGCGCTTTCCTCGGGCACGTATCCAGGGGAGCCGCCGCAGGCCGCGATCGAGTCGTGTCTGGTACTTCTCTGGGCTGCGAGGCAGTGCCGCCCCATGGGTTGGCTGGGCCTGTTGTTGAGGCGGTTGGGTGACGAGGCTGCGGCTAGGCGGGCATTTGGGCTTGCCGACCTGCTGTGCGACAGCGGGATGCCGCTTTGGCGGGAGCTGGCAGCCATGGACGAGGGGCAACCGCTGCCCGCCCATCTTCTCGACGACCACCGGCCGGAGCTGCCGGTCTGGATGGTGAACTCCGAGGAAGACAACGGAAAACTGATTGCGTCGCAGGTGGAACAGCTAGCATACTTACTAGCAGGGGCGGCCAGGGCCTCCCCCAGGCTTGCCGCCATCATAGCTCCAGTGCGCAAGGCCGTGGAGGGCAACGACTGGCCGCTCGCCGTGAGCCGTCTGGCCCACATTGTCCAGAAACTGCCCAGCGTGCCTGTGTTCCGCAAAATGTTGGCCCTTGCCATGATCAGGGCCGGGATGTACGATGACGCCGTGAGGGTACTGGTAGAATTGGCCGAAGCTCTCGGGGCCGAGAGGCCTGGGGAGGCGAGAAAGGAGCTCTTGTTAGCGGCGGCACTGGCTGGAAGCCTGGGCCTGCGCGCTAGGCAGGTACTGCTTCTTGAAAGCGCAAAAAAGCTAGCAACCTGATGGACACGTTGCTTTCGGGGTTCAATTACTACCTTTGGGTGCTGGGCCAGCTAAGCCCGTCGGCGGCTTTGGACATCCTTCTTGTAACCGCGGTAGTCTTCTTCTTGCTCGAGGCCGTGAAGGAGACGCGAGCCGCCACTCTCTTAAGGGGTGCGTTGGTCCTTTTTCTTATGGTTATTCTCGCCAGCACGTTGCTCAATCTGACCACGTTGTCGTGGGTGCTTCGGAATGCTCTGCCTGCCATGCTTATAGCTGTACCCATCGTGTTCCAGCCCGAGCTAAGGAGGGCGCTTGAAAGCCTGGGCCGAAGGAGCGACTTTCTCTCGTTGCTGACACGACAATCCAGAGCAGAGGACCAGGCCATGATCGATGAGGTCGTTCGAGCCGTGGACGAATTGGCCCGTCTCAGGCATGGCGCGCTGATCGTGATCGAGCGCACGACAAGGCTGAACGACATGGCAGCAGGCGGCGTGCCGATAGAGGGAAAACTGACAGCGGAGCTACTGGCCAACATCTTTTACCCCAATTCTCCGCTTCACGATGGAGCTGTAATACTGCGCCAGGCCAAGGTCCTTGCAGCGTCTGTAGTGCTGCCGTTGGGGGAAGGGAACCTGGAGTACCGGTATCTGGGAATGCGACACAGGGCGGCCATCGGCGTCTCTGAGCAGACCGACGCCGTCGCGGTCGTGGTATCGGAGGAGACGGGCCGGATATCCATCGCCGTGGATGGTACAATTTCTCAAGGTTTAGCGCTGGAGGAGCTCAGGACCAGGCTTTCTGGCCTGATGGGATTGGTTGGCCACAGGAGCCTGGTCCCTGCTAGAAGGTGAAACCCGCGGCCTTAGCGGCACTAGCTGGGCGTTTGGTTCTATCCCTGGTGGTGGCCATTGCCCTTTGGGCCTTCGTGACGGCAAGCGAGAATCCTGAGGGGCTAGCTACCTTCAACGATCTCCGCATCGAAGTACGTGGGCTGGATCCTGGCTATGCCATTGCCACCACCCTTCCCACGGCACAGGTGCGGGTGAGATACCGTCCCGATCCGCTGTTGCTAGGACCCTCCATGAACCCGGTGGCCTATGTGGACCTTTCAGGGCTCGGCGTAGGCCGGCACTCGGTTCCCGTGCAGGTTCAGCTGGCCCCCGGTCCGGTGAGGTGGGAAGTTTCTCCGAACGCGGTGGAGGTCGTAGTGGAAAGACTCGTGACAGTGACCGTACCCGTGAAGGTAACGGTAACGGACAGAGCCCCCTTCGGCTTCACGGCCGGCCCACCCCAGGCGAGTCCGGCCCAGGTGCAGGTCTCTGGCCCGGAGTCGGTGGCCGTTCGGGCAGTGGCTGCCGTGGCCCCCGTCAGTCTTGAGGGACGTCAGGCCACCTTCGAGGGCGATGTGCCACCTGCGCCTGTGGATGCCCAGGGGCAACGCCTGACAGGACTGAAGGTTGAACCCGAGCGGGTGCACGTGCTGTTGCCCTTGGTCCAGGAGGTCGGCTACAAGACAGTGCCCGTGAAGCCCGTGCTGAAGGGCGAACCCGCCTCCGGTTATCTCGTCTCTGCTATAGTTGTGACACCGCAGACAGTCACCGTCTACGGGGATCCGGCGTCCATATCGGCCGTGGACTCTTTAGAGACCCGGCCGGTTGACATAACGGGCGCCAAGGAGAACGTTCACAGCACTGTTCAGCTGGTAGCCCCGGAGGGGGTAGCTATTACGGGCAACAGCGAAGTTACGGTCACGGTCGAGCTTTCTACCATAAGCACGAGGATGGTAGTCGCCCTCACCCCGAGCCTCATCAACCTTCGTCCGGGCCTAGCCGGTGCCGTTTCACCAACTCAGATCAATGTCACGCTGGCTGGGCCTCTGTGGAGCCTGCAAGGCCTTGACCTCGGGAGCGTCAAGGTGACGGTGGACTGCAAGGACCTGGGGGAGGGCACCTACCAGCTGCAGCCATCGGTTTCCGTCCCGCCAGGTGTTAGTGTAAACTCTGTAGCACCAGCTCAGGTTACCGTTACGCTTTTCAAGAGCCCGTAGACTAAGGGGAGGCCCCAAGAGATGTGCGGAATTATGGGCTACGTTGGCGATCGGGATGCCGCCGCGGTCATCCTTGAGGGACTGAGGCGCCTGGAGTACCGGGGTTACGACTCGGCGGGGTTTGCCGTGCTGCAGGAGGGCAAGATAGAGATCCGTAAGTCCGAGGGAAAGCTGATCAACCTCGAACGGCTTGCCGCCGAGTGCCCGGTGAGGGGCACCGTAGGTATTGGACATACCAGGTGGGCAACCCACGGCGTCCCCAACGACATAAACGCACATCCCCACAGCGACTGCCAAGGGGAGGTCGTGCTGATACATAATGGCATTGTGGAGAACTATCTGGCCCTGAAGCGGGAGCTGCTGGCCAGGGGCCACGTATTTCGTTCGGACACAGACACCGAGGTAATCGCGCACCTGGCGGAGGAGCACTTTGAACGAGGCAGGGTGCCACTGGTAGAGGCCTTGCGGAGGACCTTGCAACAGGTTCAAGGTGCGCACGCCATCGTGGCTATGTCGTCGCGACAGCCGGATGCCATTGTGGCTGCCAGAAAAGGAAATGCGGGCGGAATAGCGCTGGGCTGGGGCGACGGAGAGGTATTCATCGCTTCGGACATCCCAGCGCTGCTTCCACACACCCGAGAGATCTCGTTCCTGTACGATGGCGAGCTGGTGGAGGCGAGCCGGCACAGCGTGCGTTTCGTGGACTCCCAGGGTCGTACCATCGAAAAGGAAAGACAGATCGTGCCGTGGGACCCCGTCTCGGCGGAGAAGGGCGGCTACCGACACTTCATGCTCAAGGAGATCCACGACCAGCCCCGTGCCATCACCGACACTCTGCGCGGTCGGCTGAGCCTGTCGGATGCCCGGGTCTTCTTCGATACCGTGGCTATGACGACCCAGGCTGTCAGATCCATATCTCGGATAGCCATAGTGGCCTGTGGTACCTCGTGGTACGCCGGCCTGGTAGGCAAGTTCATACTCGAGAGACTGACGCGGATACCCGTAGATGTAGATTACGGCTCCGAGTTCCGCTATAGGGACCCGGTGGTTGGCCCTAACACCCTCGTGATCGCCATTACTCAGTCAGGGGAGACCGTGGACACCCTGGCTGCCATGCACGAGGCCAAGACGCGGGGAGCGAGGCTTCTGGCCATTGTCAACGTGGTAGGGAGCCAGGCGAGCCGCATTGCTGACGACTGTATTTACATGCATGCAGGTCCCGAGATAGGGGTGGCCTCCACCAAAGCCTTCTCCACATCCATAGTGGACCTGTATCTGCTGGCTGTGTACCTGGCCGCCGAGCGGGGCTGCCTGGACCATGACCTACGCCTTCAGCTTTTGGAAGACGTGGCCGCAATACCGAACCTCGTGGGCGAGACCCTAAGCCGCGATCCTGGGTACGAAGAGCTGGCCTCCACGTACTCGTCTGCAAAGGACTTCCTGTATTTGGGGCGAGGCATCAACTACCCAGTGGCCTTGGAGGGCGCCCACAAGCTCAAGGAGATATCCTACATACATGCTGAGGGCTGCCCTGCTGGCGAGATGAAGCATGGCATCAATGCCCTCATCGATGCCCACCTTCCCGTGGTGGCTATCTCCACCATGGACAGTCTCTATGAGAAGATGCTGAGCAATATAGAACAGGTCAAGGCCCGAGGTGCCAAGGTGATAGCCTTGGCCACCGATGGCGACGATACATTGGCTCGTAAGGTCGACCACGTCATCTATGTGCCTCCATGCCCGGAGCTGCTTAGCCCGGTCGTCAACGTTGTGCCCCTTCAACTGCTGGCGTACTATATCGCGGTAGCTCGGGGAGCCGACGTAGACCAACCGCGGAACTTGGCCAAGTCGGTCACGGTGGAGTAGGCATGCAGTCCGAGTTTCCGGCCCTGTTCTCTGGGTTGGCCGGCGTGGAGGAAAACAAGGGTCAGGTGTTCTTGGCCTTCGAGGCGTCCGAGCCTTTGGCCGTTGCAACTGCCTTCAGACGGCTCGGGGGGCGACTCATCACCATTGCTCAGGTCGAACAGGCCTTCCTGCGCTACTTGTACGAGGTGGCAGGAAGGATCTATCTTGTCAAGGTGCCTCTGGAAGTGCCCATGGCATCTATCCGATCGGTATTTCCGTCGTCTGTATGGCACGAGGCTTACCTCAATAGGCTCCTCGGTGTGACCTTCCAACCCCAGGCTATCCTCTTCCACCACGTCCCAGAAGTGCCCCCTAAGTCGCGATGGGGAAGCTGATCTACAAGGCTTGGGCAGGACCCTTTCTCTACCCGATTGACTTCGAATTCGAGGTGGCTTCTGGCATCGTCAAGGGATTGGGCGTCACCTTCGGCTATGGCCACCGATCGACGGAGCTTCGGTTGGCCAAATCGGTGGGGGCACTGCCTGCATACATATCCTATGTGTGCACTCAGCATTCCGTTGGCCACACGTGGGCCGTGTTCAGGGCGCTCGAGGAGCTGGCCGAGGAGCCCGTGCCGTACGGGGTACAGCGCCTCCGCACCATTGCTCTGGAGGTGGAAAGGCTGATCCACCACTTCACACTGCTTAGGAACCTGGCGGTGGCCCTTCGATGGGATCTGGCAGTTTCCTTGGGCGAACAGGCCCTCGATATGGCTTTGACGGCGGCAGCCGCCTTGGGTGGCCTCCCTTTGGGTCAGCATTTCGTGTTCGCTGGCTACTTCGCGGGTCATCTGAGTACAGAAGGGCTGGCGTGGGCGCTTGCCAGGGTTAAAGCCGTGGCCGACCTTCTGGCAGACCTCTGGGTGCACCATCCATCGGTGGGTGAGCGGCTGATCGGACTAGCGAAAATAGATCCTGCCCAGGCGTCGGAACTGGGACTCGTTGGACCCCTAGCCAGGGCCTCGGGGATTAGCTGCGACGTCCGCTCGTTGGACCCCTTCGGCGCCTATCACGACTTCGCGCCCAAAGTGGAACCGCAGCATGCAGGCGATGCTTACGCAAGGGTAGTCGTGACATCCAGCGAGGTCCTCGATGCCGTAACGCTGGCTCAGACGCTCGCCAACGAGCTTGGCCCAGAGGTGCCGGTCCCGTCGGGTACCCTCAGGCTCATGCCTGGCCTTCGCGCCTCGAGGATCGAAGGTGCCGATGGGGAAACTGTGGCCGTAATCTCGGTCGGCGAGGGGCCGTGTCTGGAGGCGGTACACCTGCGCCCGGCCAGCGCCGCAAACGCTGCTGCGATACCCGTTGCCCTCCAGGGGGTTAAGTTTGAGGACTGGACCTTGGCTTACTTGTCCTTGGGCATCTGCCCCACATGCGTGGATCGATGACACCCTTTAACCTCTGGATGGCGGTCCCGCCCGTGGTGTCAGCCCTCGCCGTGTTGGTGCTCTCGCCCCGTAGGCTTCGACATCCCCTCCTTATGGCCTCGATCGCTGCGGCCTGTGCAGCTCTTTTCGTCGTGCCCGTCCTCGACCTGGGCAGCCTCCTACCCATGGCCAGGTGGCTGGCAAACCCGGTTTTCTCAATGGAAGGCCTTCAGGCTGTCTTCGGTCTCGAGGTAACGTGGGAGCGGGCCGCCGCGCTCGCATTAGCTGCTTTTTCTCTGGCCGTCTCCGTGTATCGGCTGGATCCCTACGTGCCCTGGACGGCCGTATTCGGGACGGCTGTGCAGACCATCGGGGCTGGCCTTGCCCTCTTGAGCGGGGACATGCTGTCCACCGTCCTGTTCTGGCAGGTGATGGATATGGGTCGGTGGCTGTCGCGCGGCCGTGCCGCCCTTTGGGAGGTCGTTGGAAACTTAGCTGTGCTCTTCGGGGTCGTCCAGCTGTCGTCGGCATCGGGCACTGCTATCTGGGGAGGCCTGCGCCCGTCGGCGCTCCATCCGACCTGGGCCTGGCTCTTGACGGTGGCTTTAGGGTTAAAGCTGTATCTTTTCCCTGCGATGGTGTTGAGGGAGACCTCGGAAGGGAGGCACGGTTGGACGTTCTTCGGCGACGTCTCCGCCCTTGCCGTCGCCTTCGTCTTTGCGGACAGCCTGAAGCGATCGGGGTTGAACGTAGCGGACCCGCTGGGGCCCTGGGCTGTCCTCAGCGTGCTCCTTCTCCTCGCGGGCTGGGCTACCGAAGGGGACTCCGCGCCCGAGTATCGATCTTTTGCCAGGACGATCCTGGCGTGCGGACTGGCAATGGTGATACCCTGGAGCGGAGGAGGCATGGCCTATGTCCTTCTAGGAGCTGCCGCCGCAGTGTACGTGGTCTGCGCTACGATCGACCGCCCTTCTCTCTGGCCGTTAGGAGCGGCTGTCGTCTCGTGTTTTCTCACCGCGGCGGTGGCCACGTCGGTCGGGCAGGATCCCCTTGTTGTGCTGGCAGGGCTCGCCTTGGCATGCTCTGGGTTGGTAGCCGTGTCCTCGGCCAGGGGGCGTATAGGACTGGGGGCCTTGGTTGCGGTCAGCGTGGGCGCCGTGGCTTTAATGCTTGCAGCGACGGGACATGCGGCTAAGGAAGGCAGGGTGTTGGGTGCTGTGGTCGCTGGCCTGGCCTTGGCGTGGTTCTTGCTGGGGTTTACGGCGGCCGGGTGGCTGAAGGCGGCGGTGCGCGTGCGGATGCGCGGCAGAGGGGCTTTTGACGGCCTGGTCAGTGACCTTTCGGCGGCCCCACGTAGAGGCAGATGGTTGGCCCTTCTGCCAGATGGATCGGCGCTAGAGGACGGTGTTCGGGCCGGTTTGGAGCGGCTGTCGGGGGCCATAGAGCGCAGGTCGGCAGCGCTCGGCGGCGAGCTGGCTATGACTTGGATAGTGGTTGTGGCCGTGCTGGTTTTCATGCTGCTTCTGAGGTGACGGGATGGGGTGGGACGTATTGGCTGCCCTGGTTGCAGCCACGGTGGCAGCTGTTCGGCTTGTGCAGCATCCTGCACTGCAGGCTACCGCCGTGCTCATGGTCCACGTTGCCATGGGATCGATGGCCTACGCCTATACCGGTTTCCTGCCAGGGCTCCTCTTCCTAGTGATATCGGGGGTCGCCTCCGGGCTGTTCTTACTGACTTCGGGCGAGGGCCGGAGGCCTCAGGTGGGTCCAAGCGACTTGTTCCAGTCGGCCGGCTCCTTGATCGTAGCGGTGGTTGCCACATACCTAGCATCGAGGTCTATGGAGTTCACGAGGGCTCCATGGCTGGACGGGGCCGTGATGTGGATAGGTGCTTGGGGTCTGACCGATCTGGCCATCCACCCATCGAGCGCTGGCAGGATAAAGGGCATACTTTGGGTCACCCTGGCCACCTACACCCTGCTCTGGGTCGCGCTGCCACAGTCTAGCTTCCTTGCCCTGGCGGCCCTAGCGGTCTTTGGCGTAGCGTTGGGCCTCTCGTTGAATTGGCCTCAGCTTCTCAAGTCCTCTGGAGGTAGCTAAGGCCGTATGCAGGGCTTCTGGGTCACCACAGTTGCCTCGATGGTCTTGGGAGCGTGCTCGTTCTTCGCCAGTTCTCGGGTACGCGGCTTGGTTTCAGCCTTGGCGTTGGCCATGGCCCTCGCTCTCATGGCCTCTGCGGTGGCCCAGGGCTGGATGTCCTTAAAGCGGGACGACCTGTGGGCAATCCTGGTGTTGCTAGCCTTTGTGGGGGCGCTAGCGGGGGGTTCGGAGAGGCCGGTCGCCGTTCGAGCAGTTCTAGCCGCTTCCCCTGTGCTTGCCCTTGCCTCGGTAAACGTTGGTGATCCTGTGGTGCAGGTAGTCCTTTTGCAGCTGGCGTTTCTGACCTGCTCCTTAGCCTCTGTCCAGGGCAGGGAGCGTGAGGACGTCCTGCTGCCCGTTGGTGTGACTGCGGTGTCCACCCTGTTCATCCTCCTGGGCGTGCTCTTCGAGGCCATATTTCGGCTAAGGATGGACGACCTGGCAATGGGGAAAGCATCGGTTGCGGCGACGGTGGTTGGTTATGCCCTCCGATTGGGCCTTCCCCCTATGCATCTCTGGCAATCGAGGGCAGCGCCGGAGGGTTCCACTGGATTGTACTTTTCTGCCCTTCGCACGGCCACGCTGGGCCTTGCGTCCTCGTTCCTACGGGACAGCGTGGCCTGGGCGGTCACGGAACAGAGCCTCAGGGACCTTTTAGTAGTTCTCGGCCTCGCATCGGCTGCACTGGGTTTTCTGTTATCTTTAGCCCGCGAGGGAAGGGCGCGCATGGACATGGTTGCGCTGGGCATGTGGGCCCTGCCGGTGGCGGGACTCGCTCAGCCCGTGAGTCACCGAGAGGCTCTGGCCATGGGCCTTGCGGCCACCGCCCTTCTAACTGGGTGGGCGCTGACTCTGGCGTGCCGAGACCAACTCATCGCGATCGTGGCACTGCCTGTGTACCCTACTCTCCTAGGGGCCGCTGGGGTGGCGCTGACCCTTGGGTTGGTGTCTCTGTCGGCGCCTCTGGCCCTATTGGCCCTGATAACCTACGGAATCTACTCCCTGTCGATCTCTAGGCCGTCGCCCGTCGCGGAGAGTCCGAGGCCCCTTTGCACCGTTCTAGCTTCTGGGCTCATGGTGTTGGGCGGCCTGGCCTTGGGGTGGCTGCTGATGTGGGCCGGTACACTTTGAAGAAGGGATTTTACCTCTCAGCGTTCGTCCTGAATTTGGGTGGGTGCAGCGGCTGTACCAATTCACTGATGCGACTGTTTTCGGCAGGGGATGCAGGGGGGGACCTGCGTCTGGAAAGGGTTCTGTGCCCCGCACTCGCGGATGTGGTGCTGGTCACGGGCTACCTCACCGGGGACAACTTGGAACTGGTGGACTGGCTCAGGCCGCTGTTGCCTGAGAACATGCCAGTAGTGGCTGTAGGCAGCTGCATCTCCCGAGGTGGTCCTTACGGCAGGTCAGCTCCGCCCCTGCTGGGCGTTGACCACAACCTGCCTGTGACGGTCAGGGTAGAAAACTGCTCTCCGGAGCCACAGGTAATGATGGAGGCGATCAGCCGGGCCCTGGGCCGCCGCTCGTCCCCCGAGGGTAGTGGGCGCTGACCCTTGCCCAATGACCCTCACCTCGGCCTTTTTCGTTGAACAGAGGCGGGCAGGCTTGGTATAATCGGGCCGTCAAGGGGTTACTCCCCGTGGGGAAATAAGGCGAGCCCCTGATAGCGAACTGCTGCCGATGAAGGGAAGCTTGATATTCCGGCCCCTGGATCTCCTCTTCGGGCTTTTCAGCAGAGACCTCGGCATCGACCTGGGCACGGCGAACACTCTGGTGCACGTACGGGGTAAAGGGATCGTGATCTCTGAGCCCTCCGTGGTGGCCATGGACCGAAAGACCAAGCAGGTGTACGCCGTGGGGGCAGAAGCTAAAGCCATGGTGGGCAAGACGCCGTGGAACATAGTGGCCGTGAGGCCGCTGAAGGACGGCGTCATTGCCGACTTTGAAGTTGTGGAGAAGATGCTTGCCTACTTCATTCACAAGGTGCACGGCAACCAGTGGCTGAGCCCTCACCCCAGGGTAGTGATTGGCATCCCCTCGGGCGTCACAGAGGTAGAGAAGAAGGCGGCTCGCGATGCCGCGGTCAGCGCTGGAGCCCGCGAAGCCTACACCGTCGAAGAGCCTATGGCGGCCGCCATAGGCGCGGGACTGCCCATCAACGAGCCCGTCGGGAATATGATCGTCGACATAGGCGGGGGGACCACGGAGGTGGCTGTCATCTCCTTGGGCGGGGCAGTTATCAATCATTCGATACGCACGGCAGGCGACGAGATCGACGAGGCGATCATTCAGTATGCGCGGCGTGAGCATAACCTGGCGATCGGTGAGAGGATGGCCGAGGCTGCTAAGATAGCCGCCGGCTCAGCCTATCCTCTGGGAGAGGAACGGCGCGTGGTCCTCAGGGGCCGTGACGTGGTGACTGGCCTACCCAAGGCTGTGGAAGTTTCCTCCGTGGAGCTGCGACAGGCCATCGCAGGCCCGGTCGACGCCATAGTGGAAGTGGTGAAGATGACCCTCGAGGAGACGCCACCCGAGCTGGTGGCCGACATCATGGAGCGCGGGATCACCCTTGCAGGAGGCGGTGCACTGCTTCTCGGACTGGACAGGCGCCTCGCCGCCGAAACCAGGATGCCGGTACACATTGCGCAGGATCCACTGAGCTGTGTAGTCCGCGGCTGTGGGCGTATCGTCGAGAATATCGACGAGTACGCTTCTATCCTGGCGGCAAACCAGAGACCCCGCACGGTAAAGCAGTAACTGGGACATGGCCGCATCAGCCGGCCAACGGTTCGCACTGCTTATATTGGCCGCGGTCATCGCCTCGGCGACGCTTCTGGCTTTGGACCGATTCGGGATCCTCTACTCCGTCAGGCCCCTCCTGAACGGAATCGTGGCGCCTGTAGCAGGTCTGACCACCGGGCTGCTGCGCCTGCCCAGCGCGTTAATGGGCACAGAGGCCCTTCAACGTGAAAACCAGCTGCTCAGGGACCAGGTCAAACAGCTGATGGCCGAAAACGTAGCCCTGAGGGAGCTGAGAATAGAGAACGAAAGATTGAGGGCCCAGCTGGGGCTCCAGGAAGCCAATCCAGGCCTCCGGCTACTCCCAGCCGAGGTTACGAGCAGGGATCTGACGGGGACCAGTCAGGTAGCAGTGATAGACAGGGGCTCCGCCCACGGGGTAACGCCCGGCATGGCCGTAATATCGCCCGAGGGCCTGGTTGGCAGGGTAGTGGAGGTGGGACCGAATTTTTCTAAGGTCCTTCTTGTAATCGACGTCAATTCATCGGTGAATGCCATGGTAGAGGGCAGCGGTGCCGACGGTATAGTGATTGGACAGTGGCAGGCTGGAGGATGGCTTAAGATGAAATACATCCAGAGGGGTGCCCAGGTGAGACCAGGGGACCGAGTTATCACTAGCGGACTGGGCGGCGGCTTCCCTAGGGGCCTTCTTATAGGCGAGGTGCGATCAGTGAGCCACAGCCAGACAGAGCTTTCGGACGAAGCCGAGCTACAGCCAGCCGTGGATTTCTCCCAGCTTCGAGTGCTTTCGGTGGTCATCTCCCAACGGTGAACGGGATGGGCGAATGACCGGGCGGATTGTTGTCGCGGTACTGCTGACCTTGGTCCAGGCCGGGTTGCTCCGCGGCACCTCCACACCCTTCATCGTTCCCAACCTTCCTGTGGCGTATCTGATAGCCGAAAGCACCAGGCTCGATGCTCAGGCTGCTGGCTGGCTAGCGCTGGCGGTGGGCTTCAGCCAGGGGCTGGCCTTGACAGCCCCGATAGGCGCAGAACCGATGATCGTGACGATGCTCGGATGCTTCGCCGCGGTCATTTACCGAAACCCGTTGCACTCCAGGATAATAATCCCTTTCACGTTCTGCCTCGGCATGGTGTTAGCCTACGAGGCCCTTACCAGCGCCGCGGCTTGGATCCGCTGGGGGTACCCTGCTATGCCATTGGCAGCGCTGGGCCAGAGATGGCCTGAGGTAGTGCTCACGGCAGCGCTGGCAACGGGGATGGTCGTCGCCTTCGGACGGCGCCGGGCACTGGACAGGGGGTGAGCAGGCATGCATCCTCGACTGCGTGTCATTTACGCTTTGCTCGGCGTCCTCTCGGTGGTCCTGCTGGTGCAGGCGGCAAACCTTCAGCTCATCGAGGGGTTTAAATACCGACGTCAAGCGGAGACGCTCCGCCTTCGCCAGCTGGCGATCCCAGCGGTGAGAGGGCAGATACTGGACCGCAGCGGGTCGCCCTTGGCCGACAACAGGCAGGCCTTCAGGGTAGCGGTAGTGAAGGCCGACCTACCCCACAGCGCAGCGGACCGCCAGATGGTGCTGTTCCGCCTCGCCGAGCTTCTTGACAAGCCTTACAGGCTGATAGCCTCTCCGGACGTCTCCAGCCAGGCAGGGCCCAACAGCCCCCTGGAGCGGCTTTCCCGGGCATTGGGCATCGATGTAGGTGCCCTGAAGGCTGAGCTGGCAGCTTCCAAGGGGACCCATGCTGTGCTGATGACTGGTATCAAGCCTAGCAGGGCAAGGGCCTTGTGGGGTGAGCTTAACGACATTCCCGGTGCGAAGCTCGTGTCCGACATAGAGGAGAGGTTGGCCGACAGCCGTTACGGGCCGTACGATCCCGTGCCAGTCGCGGACGATGTGCCTCGGGAGCAGGCCTTGATCATCGAGGAGAACCACCTTCAGCTGCCAGGGGTAGTCGTGGCGGCCACCGCGGTCAGGCACTACGCCGAAAGCACCCTCTATTCGCATGTCGTGGGATACGTGGGCGAGATCACCGAAGAGGAACTCAAGGCGTCGGCGGCCGCCGAGCGGTACAGTCCCGGTGACATAGTGGGAAAGTCAGGCATAGAGGCCGTTTACGAGGACCTGCTGAGGGGGACGAAAGGGCTCGCCACCGTCGAGGTGGACGCCACGGGGCGGACTGTACGGTCTGTGGGCCAACCTAGGCTCCCCGTTGCAGGCGCATCCCTGGTGCTCACCCTCGACCTCAAACTACAAGAGGCAGCTGCTGCAGCGCTGGATGAGGCCATATCGAAGGCCGGCGTCTCGGCCGGCGCCATCGTGGCCCTGGACCCGCGCAACGGCGACGTGCTGGCCATGGTGAGCAGGCCCTCTTTTGATGCCAACGCTTTGGTTAGAGGTGTGACGCCTCAAGAGTTTTCAGCTCTCGTCAACGACCCTAACCATCCCCTAGTGAACCGGGCTATAAGCGGACTGTATCCGCCAGGGTCCACTTTCAAGATGGTCATGGCCGCAGCCGGCCTGCAGGAGGGCGTGATAACCCCTGACACTCGAGTACAGTGTGCAGGTGCGATCCTGGTGCCCTATACTTTCAACGAGGCCGTGCGCCAGATATACCGAGACTGGCTTCCGAGTGGCCATGGAAGCGTGGATGTGGTCAAAGCTCTGGCGGAATCCTGCGACGTCTTCTTCTACAACGTGGGGACTCCCAGGGCCAAGGACGATGCGGGGAACTTCACCCGTTATTACGACCCCGGCGGCCGGGAACCGAAATACTTCCAAGGGCTGGGCATCGACCGCATAAACTCCTACGCCAGGTCCTTCGGGCTTGGCAGGCGGACCGGCATCGACCTACCGGGCGAGGAGACTGGCCTGGTCGGAGGGCCGGAATGGAAGGAGGCCACATTCCCGGGAAGCGTCTGGTCCATAGGCGACACCATAATAACCTCGATCGGTCAGGGTTACATCCTCCTCACGCCGCTCCAGCTTGCCAATGTTACGGCAGCTGTGGCCAACGGCGGCACACTGTACAAGCCCCATTTGTTGAAGGAAGCCATTGGCCCCGACGGGAAGACCGTGCGGCGGGTAGAGCCGACAGTTCTCGGGAAAGTACCTGTGACGCCGGAGAATCTCGCCGTAGTGCGAAAGGGCATGCTCGAGGCGGTGTCGCCGCAGGGAACGGCCCGTCGCCTCAACCTGCCGGGCATCAGGGTGGCCGGCAAGACTGGAACTGCCGAGTTCGGGGAACCCATCGATGCAGCCGGCACGCGGAGGAGCCACGCTTGGTTTGCCGCCTTCGCGCCGTACGACGATCCGTCCATAGTGGTGGTGGCCATAATTGAGGGGGGCATGGAGCAACTCGAAGGATCCACCTATGCTGTGCCCGCCGTGGAGAGGGTGTTGCGTGCGTACTTTGGTTTGGAACAGCCCTGAAACTCGGGGAAGGACCCAAGGCCTTGTGCTGCGAGTGGTTAAGGATGCAGCGAGTGGGCAAGATGTGGATCCTGGAGATAGACGGGGCTTCTAGGGGCAATCCTGGCCCGGCTGCCGCGGGCATAGTGTTAAAGACCGACGGTCACTCGATATTGGAAGAAGGCATTCGGCTGGGTATCTGCACGAACAACCAGGCCGAGTACAGGGCACTCATCCTGGGCCTTCGGCGGGCCGCGGAGCTCGGCATTCGGGAGTTGCTGGTGTTGACAGATTCCGAGCTCTTAGCCAACCAGGTGGCCGGTCGGTGGAAGGTTAGGAACCCAGGGCTGGCTCAGCTTCACCGCGAAGCCTTGGCTCTGCTTTCGTCCTTCGACCGGGCGGATGTTAGGCAGGTAGCCAGGGAACGGAACCGACGAGCCGACGAGCTCGCGAACCGAGCGCTTGACGGGAAGGATGCACCGGATAGCGGTTGCGACAGCTAGACTGTCCGCACAGCTGCTCAGGGCCTCGGGCCTGGGGGGTGGCACAGCCCTGCCGGGACTGGTCGCCCTGTGGCTTGATCCCACTTTCGTCGAGAAGCGGTCGAGCCTGTTGTGCCCCAGGGTGGTGGTATCCGGAACCAACGGCAAGACCACTACTGCGCGCGTCATCGCGGAGACGCTCGCGGCAGCTGGGCACACGGTAGTATCCAACCAGGCCGGCAGCAACCTGATGCGCGGCGTAGCCGCGGCCCTGGCACAGCATCCGTCGCCGGTCGGGAAGGCGGCAGGGGTCTTCGAGGCCGACGAGTTCGCTTTGCCCGAGATACTGTCCAAGTTGAGGCCTCATGTGGTGGTTCTCCTCAACCTTTTCCGCGACCAGCTGGACAGATACGGTGAGGTGGAGACCATAAGGCGGCGTTGGCTGCACGCGCTCTCCGGCAGGTCCTGCCTTGTCATAGCCAATGGCGACGATCCCCTGGTTGCCGACGTGGTCTTAGCCTCCGGATGCCAGGCGGCCTTCTTTGGCTCCAGCGGTAACTTCGCCAGGACAACAGTGCGTCCAATTGCCCTCATGGATGTGGTCCGCTGTCCGAGATGCGGCGAAAGGCTGGAAAGGCCCTATGTTACCTATGGGCACCTGGGAGACTATCGCTGCCCACAGTGTGGCTTCGCCAGGCCGGCTTGCCGCCTCGAACTCCTGAGAGTTCAGACCCAGGATGGGTGGCAGGCCCCCATGACGGTGGGAGTGCGGGAGACCGGCGGCGGACACGTACGCGAGCGCGAGCTCTCCATCCCCCTTAGGGGCATGTACGTGGCCTACAACGCCGCGGCAGGCTGCCTGGCCGCCAGGACGCTTGGCGTAGGCTGGGACCATGTCGCGGCGGGCATGGCTAGGCTCCGTCCCGCCTTCGGCAGGGGAGATGTGGTTGAGGTCGATGGGACCAAGGTCGTCACAGCGCTTGTGAAGAATCCTACCGGCTTCGAGCAGGCCTTGCTTTCATACGTTTCCGACGAGGCGGGAGCCTATATGGTGGCCATCAACGACCTCACGGCGGACGGCCGCGACGTAAGCTGGCTCTGGGATGTGGATTTTGCACCCCTGGTATGCCGGGACAGGCCTGTAGTGTGTTCTGGCCTCAGGGCCGAAGACATGGCGTTGAGGCTGAAGTACGCGGGTCTGGACCCAGGCCGTATTGTGATCAGCAAGCCCCTTCGACGCGCAGTCGATGTCGTGTTAGGCCTGGCCGGGCGGGGTGGCATGGCCGTAGTGTTCCCGACCTATACTGCCCTACTCGAGCTGAGGCGGGAACTCCAGCGCAGGGGTGCTGCAGAACCCTTCTGGCGGGGTTGAGTTGGAGCTCAGGATAGCTTGGCTGTACGGCGACATCATGAATATCTACGGCGACGTGGGCAACCTGCTGACGCTCATGCGTCGTTGCGAATGGCGCGGCATCGGCGTGGCTTGGGAGATGGTGAGCGTTGGCGACAAGCTCGATCCCGGGCGGTTCGACCTGTACCTGTGGGGCGGGGGTCAGGATGCCCAGCAGGAACTGGCCTCCCGGGACCTTAGGCAGGGCAAACTCCACGCCCTTCGCGATGCGGTTGCATCGGGAGCCGTGGTGCTGGCTATCTGTGGGGGCTACCAGCTGCTCGGCAGGTACTACCGGCCACATCAGGGCCCAGAGCTTCCTGGCGCCGAGATTCTGGATGTGTGGACCATAGCCGGGCCCAGGAGGCACATCGGCAACGTGGTGGTGCTGAGCCAGTGGGGCGAGCTGGTTGGTTTCGAGAACCACAGCGGAATGACCTACCTCGGCTCCGATGCCAGCCCCCTGGGCAGGGTCGTTCGAGGGCACGGCAACAACGGGGTCGATGGCACCGAGGGTGCCGTCCAGGGCAAGGTGTTCGGCAGTTACCTTCACGGGCCACTCCTCCCAAAGAACCCAGCCTTTGCCGATCGCTTGATAACCCTGGCATTGGCACGCCGATACGGCGCGGTGGAGCTCCCGGCCCTGGACGCTTCCCTCGAGCTGGCCGCGCACGGCTGCGCACGGAAACGGGCCTTCTCACGGTAGGGCTGCAGAGGCAGTTACCCAACCTCACCTTTCCGCGGTCTGCTGATCCTCCTTGCCGCTCCTTCTGAACCTATCACAGGCCACCCTGGGAGGTGCATGCCCCTGAGGCCCGGTACCATGCGAGATAGATCCCTCTAAAGGTCGAAGGGACACCAATTGGTGGAAAAACCTGGTTGCCTGTGGGGCCCGCACCCGTATAATTGCCATGGAAATAGGGGAGAGTGGTGCGAAGTGGGGAAAAGTGGAAAAAATTTGTGGATAGTCCGAGCCTGACCGGATGTTCCTTGGGCGCTACGAGCACACTCTGGACAACAAGGGGCGCCTGGCGGTTCCGTCGAAGTACCGGAGCGGTCTGGCTGAGGGACTAGTGGTCACGCGGGGCATCGATCCCTGCCTTGTGATCTACCCACTGGATGAGTGGAAGCGGATTGCTGAAAAGGTCAGTTCCCTGCCCATCACGGATCCGAACGCGAGGGTTTTGCGGCGGATCTTTTTCGCCGAAGCCGTGGACACTCGGCTGGATGGGCAGGGTAGGATCCTGATACCGGCCTACCTACGGGAGTTCGCTGGACTAGCTGGCGACGTGGTGGTGGTGGGAATGAATACGTACATCGAGGTCTGGGACAAGGGCCGGTGGCAGCAGGTACAGTCTACCCTGGAACGCGAAGGTCCTTCCATAGCTGGCCAGTTGGCCAGCCTGGTGTGACCATCGGTTCGCCGGGACGTCCGTGGCGGGCGAAGGTGGCAGTTGGGGCCACGTTCCGGTCCTGCTCAACGAGGTTCTGAGCTATCTTTCGCCGCAACCCGGCGGCACTTACATAGACGCTACCGTAGGACCTGGCGGTCATGCAGAGGCAATATTGGAGGCCTGCGCACCGACGGGGCGGCTTCTGGGCATCGATCGCGACCCTGAAGCCCTCCAGATTGCCCGACAGCGCCTTGCGCGCTTCGGGCAACGGGTGCGGCTGGTTCGGGGCAATTTCGCCCAGTTGGGAGCTATAGCCTCGGCCGAGGGGTTCGCTCCGGCCGACGGCATCCTCTTCGACCTAGGGGTTTCATCCCTCCAGCTCGCCTCCGAAGGACGCGGTTTTTCTTTCCAGACGTCCGGATACTTGGATATGCGCTTTGGACCTGAGGGTCCTACAGCTGCAGACCTCCTGCGGGAGCTGTCGGCTCGACAGCTAGAGGCCATCCTGCGGGAGTACGGCGAGGAGACCAAAGCCAGGGCCATAGCCAAGGCTATCGTGGAAGCCCGCAGCAAGGCACCGTTGCAGACTGCCGAGCAGCTGGCCGCCTTGGTCCAGCGCGTATACGGCGGCAGACGCGGGCGCATCCATCCGGCCACCCGGACATTCCAGGCCTTGAGGATCGCTGTCAACCGCGAGCTCGAGGCCCTGCAGGAGGGACTGGGTGCGGCCGTGGAGCTTCTCAAGCCTGGGGGAAGGCTGGTGGTCATATCTTTCCATAGCTTGGAGGACCGGGTCGTGAAGAATATGTTCAAAGCATGGACGGTGGGGCCCGCCCCGAGGGTTAGGGTCCTTACTCGGAAGCCGGTAAGGCCCTCTCGATATGAGGTCAAGCTCAACCCGAGGGCCAGAAGTGCCCGTCTGCGGTCAGTGGAGGTGCTCTGATGGCACGCGCTGCCCGTGAGGTCGCGCAATCAGCAAACACCCTAGAGGCCTTGGCCTCCGCCCGGTCGCTGCCAGTTGGAAGGCCTTCTACGTTGGACCTCGCCGCAGGCCTTTTCCGTCACCCGGCAGGCGTGGTGGCTGTCACCTTCGCGGTGGTGGCCCTTGCTCTAACCCTCTACCTTATCCAGGTCAGCCAGGTGGCCACCCTTGGATACCAACTAAGCCAGGCACAGGCCCGCGAGCTGGAGCTCCGGGTAGAAGCAGAAACTCTGCGGACCTTGGTGGCCGAGTACGAGAGGCCTGCAAGGATCGAGGCCGTAGCTAGGGATCAGTTGGGCCTGGTGCCTGCCCAACGGACTATATACCTTACTATAGACCACCCTTCTGACTCGGGTCAGGCGGCCAAGTCGATCACCAACCGTTGGTGGGCCGCCTTTTCCGCGGGCGGCCATGGTCAGTAAGCAGCGGGTACAGCTCCTCGCCCTATGCCTGGGATTGGCCTTCCTAGCCCTGGCGGCACGCCTGTTCGTCCTGCAGGTGACGGAGCACGGCCGCCTCGCTGCCCTAGCCTACGAAGAGCATTGGCGGTCCGAGACCATAAAGCCCCGTCGCGGTGAGATCTTCGACCGCAACGGCATACTGCTGGCGGGGAACATCCAGAGCTACAGGCTCTATGCGGTTCCTCGCTCCCTGCCCGACGCCGGCCAGGTGGCCGACATCCTCGGATCGTTGCTGAGGAAGAGCCGAGCGGACCTATATGCCATCCTGACGTCTCCCAATGCGGAGTACGTCATGGTTGCTAGGAACCTGAGCAAGGAAGACGCCGACAGGGTGGCACAGCTCAAGATAGCTGGCCTCTTTCTGGAGGCCGAGCCTAGGCGTTACTACCCCAACGGTGCTATGGCCGCCCATCTGCTTGGTTTTGCCAACCTGGACAACCAGGGGGCATACGGTGTAGAAGGGTACTACGACAAGCTCCTGGCGGGAACGGAAGGCACCCTGACCGCTGAAAGGGACATGGCGGGAAACCCTCTAGCCATTGGACCCCGAACCTTCTCACCGCCTGTGGACGGCAACAGCCTAGTCCTTTCAATAGATGCCATAGTCCAGGAGAGAGTAGAGGCCGTCCTGGATCGATCCGTTGCCGAGTCGGGAGCGGAAGGTGGCCAGGTTATCGTGATGGACCCTTACAACGGGGAGATACTGGCCATGGCGGTACGACCCTCCTTCGACCCTAACCGCTATCAGGACACCGATATCGGCCTCTTCCTCAATCCCGCCGTGTCCCAGGTTTATGAGCCTGGTTCCACTTTCAAGCTCATCACCATGGCGGCGGGCCTAGACACCGGCGTCATAACACCGTCGTCGAGCTTCCAGTGCACTGGCTTCATGGAAGTTCCGGGCGGTGTCATCCGGAGCTCCACCGGGGCCCACGGCAAGGAGACCATGACCGAGGTCCTTCAGCACTCGTGCAATGTAGGTTCCTCGTGGGTGGCAGGACGTTTGGGGACCCAGCTTTTCTACAGGTACGTTCGGGCGTTGGGCTTCGGTCGCATCACGGGGATCGATCTGCAGGGCGAAGTAGCGGGCATAGTGAAGCAGCCCGAGGTGCCGGCGTCGGGCTGGTACCCCATAGACCTGTACACCAACTCCTTTGGCCAGGGCATATCGGTGACCCCAGTCCAATTGCTCAGGGCGGTGGCCGCCATCGCGAACGGGGGCGAGTTGGTCACACCGCACGTAGTCCGCTCCGTCGAAGGCGCCGTGGGGGGTTCGGAAGGCCCAGGGCTTCATAAGGTGCGAGTGCTCAACGCCCGGACCACCAGGTGGCTTCTGGGGATGATGGAGGAGGCGACGGAAAACAGCATCGGGCCGCGTCTCGGGCTTCCGGACTACCGCATTGCCGCTAAGACTGGAACAGCTGAGATACCCGAAAAGGGAAAGTTCGATGACGAGGCCACTATCACGTCCGTGGTGGCCGTGCTGCCTGTGAGCCAGCCACAGTTCGTGTTTCTCGTCAGACTGGATAGGCCCAAGACCAGCATCTGGGCTGGGGACGTGGCGGCACCCCTGGCAGGCAGAGTAGCCAAGATCCTGGTGGATCGGTACGGGATCCCGCCCGATGCCCCCAGGTAAGCTTGCACCTGTGGTATCTTGGAATGTGGTTGACCGCATGGTCTCTACGGGGTCGGTGGATAGGACCATCCCTTTAGCCGTCGTGGCGGCCGTCACGGGAGGTCGACTCACGGCCAATGTTGACCGAAGGCCCGTGTCGGTGGACCTCATCGTCACCGATTCCCGTCGGGCGGGGCCCGGAGCCGTTTTCTTCGCTCTGCGGGGCGAGCGCTTCGATGGCCACGATTTCGTGCCCGATGCCCTGGCCAAGGGAGCTCGGCTGGCCGTGGTGGCCGGCCGCCATGCCCCGAGGTTCCAAAGTATGCCGCTCCTCGTCGTGGACGACCCACTCCGAGCCTATCAGTCACTAGCCGCCTACTGGAGGCGATGCCACAGCGTGGAAGTGATCGGGATCACCGGAAGCGTTGGCAAGACCAGCGCCAAGGAGCTGCTGGCCACAGTGCTCTCCCGAAGGTTCAGCGTGCTGGCCAACGAGGGAAGCCTCAACAACGAGGTGGGTCTCCCAGCCACCCTTTTTCGCCTAAGGCCGGAGCATCGGTGGGCTGTGCTGGAGATGGGCGGGGCTTACCGAATGGGCGAGATAGCCGAACTGGCCGCCATCGCCCTGCCGAAGATCGGCGCGGTCACTAACGTGAGCGTCGTTCATTTGGAGCGCATGAAGAGCATAGACAACATCGCGCGCAACAAGGGTGAACTGGTCGAGGCCCTGCCGTCGGACGGTATAGCACTTCTCAATGCCGACGACCAGCGCGTGCTGGCCATGGGGCACAGGACCAAGGCGACCGTGGTGACCTACGGTATGAGCCACGATGCCCAGTACCGGATTGCAGAGGTGGCTGCCCTTGGGCTTAGAGGCACTGTGGTCACGATAGAGGGACCTGGGATTATGCTCCGGCGGATCCCGATGCCCCACCTCGGAAGGCATGTGGCCTACCACGCAGCCTTGGCCGTGGCTGTGGCCCACAGATTGGGGCTGACTGCCGATGAGATAGTTCAGGGTGTGACTGACCCTGCGTCGGTGGTGAGAGCAAAGATCCTTCTGGCCCCTGGAGGCTGGACCGTTATCGATGACAGCTACAACTCCAGCCCCATGTCGGCCCTTTCAGCCTTGGAGGTTCTCAGGCAGGCTCCCGGCAGGAAGGTGGCCGTGTTGGGGGACATGCTTGAACTGGGGGCATACGAAGAGCAGGGCCATGTCGAGGTTGGCCAACGGGCTGCTCAATGCGCTGACGTACTGGTGACCGTGGGTCACAGGTCGAAACTGACTGCTGCAGCGGCGCGCGCCGCTGGGGCGGTCGAGGTGCACGTTGCAGAGGACGTTGGGCAGGCAAGAAGCATCCTGATAAAGTGTCTCCGGGCGGGCGACACCGTGCTGGTGAAGGGGTCGCATGCTGTTGGGCTCTCAGCGTTGGTGAACGAGCTTCTGGAGCCGGGAGGTCGGCCTTGACGTCCGCGGCGCCCATAAACATGTCGGCCCTGCAGGTCATGACCGAGGCCCTGGTATTGGGCCTTACTTCCTTTGTCCTGGGGATGCTTATAGCGCCAAGGCTGGTGGCTGAACTTCGTCGGCGGGGCATAGTCAAACAGGTCAGGTCCGACGGTCCCGAGAGCCACCTGGCCAAGACAGGCACCGTCACTATGGGAGGGCTCATCATAATGATCCCGGTCTTCCTTGTGACGGCCGCCTTCAACCTTGTGGGCCGTTGGTCGATGCTACTGCCCTTGGGGGTGATATTCAGCACGGGCATCCTAGGCGCTGTGGACGACTACCTGACCTTGGTGGGGTCCAGAGGCTGGGGGCTGGCTGCGCGTTTGAAGCTTCTTTGGCAGACGGCCATAGCAGTAGCGGCGGCCCTCATCCTCCACATCTATCTGGGGCTGACCAGCGTGTACATACCGTTCCTGGGGAAGTTCTCCATAGGGCCTTTCTACGTGCCGGTGGCGGCCTTCATTATCGTGGCTATGTCCAACGCCGTGAACCTTTCCGATGGTCTCGACACCTTGGCGGGAGGCACATCGGCCATGGCCTTCGGGGCCTACGCGATAATTGCCTTCCTGCAGGGCCAGGATTACGTGGTGGCCATGTGTCTGACGATAGCTGGAGCTCTAATGGCCTTCCTTTGGTACAACGCTTATCCCGCCCAGGTGTTCATGGGCGATGCAGGATCACTCTCCTTGGGAGCTGTCCTGGCGGTGCTTGCCCTCATGACGGGTCAGTGGCTGCTGTTGCCCGTGGTCGGCATCGTGTTCGTGCTGGAGGCGGGCTCGGTTCTCCTCCAGGTAGTCTACTTTCACCTCACCGGCGGCAAGAGGCTTTTCAAGATGAGCCCGCTCCATCACCATTTCGAACTGCGTGGGTGGGCTGAAACGCAAGTTACCATGCGGTTCTGGATCATCGGCATGGCTGGCGCTATGGCGGGGGTGGCCCTTGCGCTTATCTGAGGCATCGCCTGCCCTCCAGGCAAAGCGAGTTCTGGTGGTTGGCCTCGGGCTTCAAGGTGGGGGAGTGGGGGTGGTCCGCTATCTACTGCGGAAAGGCGCTGAGGTCACGGTGACGGACCTCAAGGGTGCAGACGAGCTGGAGCCGTCGCTGAGACAGCTGCAGGGTCTCCCTGTCAGGTACATCCTGGGCACCAACGAAGTGGAGGATCTTGGCTCCTTCGATCTGATCGTGCGCAATCCGGCCGTGCCGTTCAGGGCTCCGATCCTCCAGAGGGCCCGGGAGCTAGGCATTCCCGTAACGATGGAGATGAACCTCTTCTTCCGCGAGTGCCGAGCCCGCATTGTGGGCGTCACTGGAACCAAAGGCAAGAGCACCACTGCCAGCCTGATAGCGCACCTTCTGAGCAGGGCGCGCCCGTCGGTGATCCTGGCTGGAAACCTCGGCATATCGGCTCTCGATCAATTGGAGAAGTGCACCGTGGACAGCATCGTGGTCTTGGAGCTGTCGAGCTGGCAACTCGAAGGGCTGGGTGCCGAGGGCCTAAGTCCTGATATCGCGGTGGTGACACGGATATTCCGGGACCACATGGACGTCTACGCGGACTTCCACGAGTACCTGGAGGCCAAGCTCCAGATAGCGCGTCATCAGAGCAAGCAGGGATGTCTGGTGGTCTGCAGAAGCGACCCTTACTGGCATCGGTTCGCGGTAGAGGCCCGCGGCAAGGTAGTAACCTATGGCACGGCCGCCGGCCCTGCAGATGTGTGGATCGAAGGGAACTGGCTGTACGCACGGGACTTTGCAGGCTGCCCCAGGACCGTGGCGGCCCTGGACGGCTGGAAGCTGGGCGGTGGCCACAACCTTTCGAACCTGGCCGCAGCTGCGGCTACGGCCCTGGAGTTCGGTCTCACCCAGGCCGACCTCGAGGATGGGATCAGCACCTTCAAAGGGTTGAGCCACCGCCTCGAACTGGTGGGCGAGGTCAACGGAGTGAAGTTTGTCGACGACAGCGCGGCCACCATACCTGAGGCAGCCGCAGCGGCCGTGCAAGCCTTTGCGGCAGACAAGCTGATCGTGATCTGCGGTGGATCAGATAAGCGGTTAAATCCGGCACCGCTGGCCGAGGCTCTGCAGAGGTGCAAGGGGGTAGCTTTTCTAGCGGGATCGGGCACACAGCAACTGATCCAGGCACTGGAGAGCCTCCGTCCGGGCAACCAGAGGAAGGAGTTCCGTTCTCTTGAGGAAGCCTTGGCCTGGTGCGAGGGCGTAGCGAGCCCAGGCGACGTCGTGCTCCTTTCTCCTGGCTATGCCTCCTTCGGGATGTTCGTGAACTACAGAGAGAGAGGCCGTAGGTTCAGAGAGTGGGTGGCGTCCCGGCTCAGCATGCGAAGGAAATGAGGACACGGAGCTTCAACGCGTCGGCGGTGCGCTCCCTGCCGGACTATTGGCTGATCGGGCTGGTGAGCGCCCTCTTGGCCCTGGGCACGGTGTCGGTCTACTCTGCCAGCTTTGTGGAGGCCTTTCGAACCTATGGCAACCCCAATTACTGGCTGATTCGTCACCTCCAGTGGCTCCTGGTGGGCCTGGCGGCTATGGCGGCCGCGGCACTGCTCCCCAGGCGGCTGGTAACACGGATGGCAGTTCCTGCGTACGGCATATCCCTGATCCTACTGATAATTCCCCTGACGGTGCCGCAGCTGGCGCCCGTTATCAATGGCGCTAGGCGATGGATACAGCTGGGCGGTTTCCTCTTCCAGCCAAGCGAGTTGGCCAAGCTCTCGCTTATCCTTCTGATGGCCTGGTACTACAGCTCCGACCCTGTAAGGGTCAAAACCTTGCGCCAGGGCTTCCTGTTTTTCGCCCTGGTTACGGGTTTGACGGCTGCCCTGGCGGTTCTGGAACCCGACCTCGGCACCGCTGTGATGATTGCCGCCATAGGCACCGGCATCTATTTCCTGGCCGGCGCACCCTGGCCGACCGTCCTGCTGACTGTCCTGATCGAGATCGCGGCCACGGGCCTGCTGGCCGTAATAGCTCCCTATAGGCTCCAGCGCATAACCGGCGCCCTGAACCCATGGAGCGATCCGCTGAACAGCGGGTTCCATACGATACAGGCATTGCTGGCCCTGGGCAGCGGGGGCATATTCGGCGTGGGCATCGGCGAGAGCAGGCAGAAGTTCCTGTGGCTGCCCATGGTTCACACCGACTCTATCTTCGCTGTCATCGGCGAGGAGTTGGGTTTCGTTGGAAGCGTCGCAGTCTTACTGCTGTTCCTGGCCCTCTGCTTCAGAGGCCTGAGGGTCGCCCTTAGGTGCGGCGACGCCTTTTCTTCGCTGGCGACATCAGGGATCGTGCTCTGGATAGGGCTACAGGCAGGCCTGCACATCGCCGTAGTGAGCGGGCTTGTGCCCTTTACAGGCATAACGCTTCCCTTTGTGAGCTATGGTGGGTCGTCGCTAGTGGCGAGTCTGGCCGGCATGGGCCTCGTGCTGGGGTTCAGCCGGTATCGGCGGAGCGCCCCCAGCTCAACAGAAGTGGCGTCCCAGGCACGTCTTGGACACCTGCGGGCGCCTTGAAGGGTTCCTATCTTGGAAGAGGCTTTGGTGGGTTGGCCGTGATCGAGAGGGGCACTGTGCACCTGGTGGGGATTGGCGGTATTGGCATGAGCGGCCTTGCCCTGATGCTTTCCGACCTCGGCATCCCTGTTTCGGGATGCGACAGGGCACCGAGCAGGGCCTTGGACCTTCTGAGGCGAAGGGGCATTCCGGTAGTGGACGGGCATTCGGAGGGCCATCTCGAGGGCGTATCCCGGGTGGTGTACTCTTCGGCAGTGTCGGCTCGGCACCCGGAGCTTGTGGAGGCTCTGCGCCGCGGCATTCCGTGCCAGAGACGCGCAGACTTTTTGGGCCGCCTCGTTCGCGACCTCAGGGTGCTTGCAGTCGCGGGTACCCATGGCAAGACCACAACTACGGCCATGCTTTCCGTAATCCTGTACCGAGCTGGCCTCGACCCCTGGTGGATGGTCGGCGGAGTGCCGAGGGACCTGCCCTGCCACGGCCACGCCGGGCGGGGAGACCTGGCCGTTGTGGAGGCCGATGAATACGACGCTTCCTTCCTGACGCTGAGACCCTACGTCTCAGTTGTTACCAATATCGAGCCCGAGCACCTCGATTTCTACGGCAGCTACGAGCAGGTAGTCAGGGCTTTCGGAAGGTTCGTGACGAACTCCCACCTGGCGGTCATCTGCCTGGAGGACCAGGGGGCCGCAGGCCTGGCGGCCTCTACTGGCAGAGCCAAGGCGCTCACCTACGGCATCGGCCGGGGAGACTGGAGGGCCTCGGCAATTGGGCAGTGGTCGGGAGGGGCGCGCTTTGTCGCAGAGGGACCGGGGGCGGAAAAGGTGCAGGTGCGGCTGCGCCTGTGGGGCCACCACAACGTGCTGAACGGGCTTGCCGCTCTGGCCGCGGCGTCCTTGGTGGAGGTCGATGCGCACCTGAGCGCCGAGTATCTGTCGGAATTCACGGGCGTGGAGCGAAGGCTTCAGCTCATCGGCAATTGGAAGGGCATTCCGGTGTACGATGACTACGCCCATCACCCGTCGGAGATCCGGGCAACCTTGGAGGCAGTTCGCTCCATGCTGCCCGGAAGGCGCCTTACCGTGGTCTTCCAGCCGCACACCTACAGCAGAACGCGCGCTATGCTCGAACAGTTCGCCGGGGAGCTGGGTAAATTTGACTCTGTGTTGATCGTTGAGGTGTACCCAGCCCGGGACGAGGCCGTGGAACCGATATCGGGATCCGAGCTTGCGGCTCGGATCCCCGGTGCCAGGTTTGTGAAAGATTTAGCCCAAGCCAAGGAAGAGCTGGAGGCCATGAGGCCCCGTACGGACGTGGTGCTGACGGTTGGGGCTGGAGACATCTGGAAACTGGGCTGGGAACTAGTGCATGGGCATTGACGTAGTGAAGCCTTTGGAACGCCTGGCGAACCGCCTGAGGGCGAGAGGGCTAAAGGTCAGTGAAGGAGAACCCCTCTGGCGGCACACGACCCTGCGGGTTGGCGGACCTGCCGACCTCTTCTGCGAGGTGGACACGGTGTCCCAGCTCCTTTCGGCGGTGGAGGCCGCCGGGGAGGAGGGGATTCAGTACACGATCATCGGAGGTGGGTCGAACCTCTTGGTGGCCGATGGGGGCGTCCGTGGGCTCGTCATCAAGAACCGTAGTCGGGGCTGCCTGCTGCTCCCGCGGCCAGCCGAAGGGGAGCTCTTTTTCTCAGTCCCAGACGGGTGCGCGCTGAGCCCCTCCGGCCTGGACGGTAACGAGGGCTGGCTGTTGGCTGCAGGCGGCGAGCCCATCGCGAGGCTGGCGCGTCGTCTGGTGAAGCTGGGGATCGAGGGGCTCCATTGGGCAGCCGGCTTGCCGGGTTCGGTGGCGAGCGCAGTTGTCAACAACGCGGGGGCCTTCGGGGGCGATACCGCCAGCTCCATAGAAAGGGCCGCAGTGGTGGAAGCTTCGGGCAGGCACCTGATGACGGCGGCAGACCTGGATGCTGGATACAGGTCGAGCCGGTTAAAGGGTAGGAGGGACGCCGTTGTCGTCTCGGTGGAGTTTCGGGTGCGTCGGGGCAACAGGGCTGAGCTGATGAAGTTTCTTGCTAGCGCTGACACCTTCCGACGGACCCGTCAGCCTAGGGAGCCCAGCTGCGGGTCGGTCTTCAAGAACCCGGAGCTGGCGCCGGCAGGGTACCTTATCGAGCAAGCAGGGTTGAAGGGCACCAGGATAGGTGGAGCGCAGATCTCCCCAGTGCACGCCAACTTTATAGTGAACCTTGGCGGAGCCAGAGCCGAAGATGTCCTCGCGCTCATGGAGCTCTGCAGGGAGCGGGTGAAGGCGGTGTTCGGCGTCGAGCTCGAGCCCGAGATAGAGCTGCTAGGGAGCTGGTGAACCCCATGCGTGTGGCCGTGATCTTCGGCGGCAGGTCGGCCGAACACGAAGTGTCGGTAGCGTCTGCTCGATCCGTGGTGGCCGCCCTGCGCTTGCGGCACGAGGTCGCCTGCATATACGTGGACAGAGCCGGGGCATGGCACCTGGTAGAAGATGTGGACAGGGCGGCGCCGTCCCAGGGGCACCTTGGCGTCCTATCTATCGGAAGTGGCCCATGCTTCGTTGCCACACTCTCGGAAAATGGCTCCCGCAAGGAGAGGGACCTGTACATTGATGTAGCCTTTCCCCTGATCCACGGGCCCTACGGCGAGGACGGCCGGCTGCAGGGCCTGTTGGACATGGCAGGGATTCCTTACATAGGCTGTGGCGTGGCTAGCTCCGCCGTGGCCATGGACAAGGCCATGTGCAAGGCGGTTTTGGGGGCTGCCGGGTTGCCACAGGTGCCCTACCTGACCGTCCAACTGGCGGACTGGAGGGCGAGCACCCGCGCAATCCTGGACAGGGTCGCCGATAGCCTGGGCGTGCCGGTCTTCGTGAAGCCTGCCAACCTGGGCTCGAGTGTGGGAGTGACGCGGGCAGAAAACCTGGGGGCTCTGAAAACGGCGCTCGACGAAGCCTTCCGATACGATCGGAAGGCCGTGGTGGAGAGGGCAGTAGTGTGCCGCGAGCTGGAGTGCGGCATCCTGGGACACAGCAAGCTCAGGCCATCTGTGGTTGGAGAGGTGCGCCCCAAGGGACCTTTCTATGACTACGAGAGCAAATACTCTCCGGGAGGAAGCGAGCTCTTGATCCCGGCTCCTGTGCCCGAGGAGGTGGCCGATAGGGTAAAGGAGCTGGCCCTGGCGAGCTTCAGGGAGATCGGCGGATCGGGTATGGCCCGGGTGGATTTCTTCTACCAGGAAACCACCGGCCAAATCTACGTGAACGAGATAAACACCATTCCTGGGTTTACCGCGACCAGCATGTATCCCAAGCTCTTCGAGGCATCGGGGATTGCCTACGCTGACCTGCTGGACCAGCTCATCCTCGCGGCTTTGGAGAGGCATGCCGATCTTCACACTTAGCCACCCAAGCCGGGTCAAGGCCCGAGTCAGTGAAAGCGGATGGTGGTCTTCGGGGCGCCTCGTAAGCCAGCTTCTATCCCTGCTGTGTCTGGCCGGAACCCTCTGGTTCTTCTCGCCTTGCTCGGCCATACACACATTGGATATCAAGGGCACAAGGCATTTGTCTCCCGAGGCCGTAGCGGCGGCATCGGGCCTTCTGGGTCGAAGCCCGCTTTCGGTAGATGTCGCGGCGGTGGCGCGGACAATGGTGTCACAGCTGCCGCTCCAAAAGGCCGCGGTAAGGGTCTACCTTGACGGAACGGCAGAGATTTCGGTAGAGGAGCTGCCGCCTGCACTGGTCTGGACTGTGGACGGAAAGAGCTACCTTCTCTCCGCCGATGGCAGGCTCCTGGGCCCGGGCACACGGCCCGGACTGCCGACCGTGGAGGCCTCGGATTTAGATCCTACCGTTGCAGGGTTGGTGCCACCCCGGCTGACGGCCGAAATTGTGCATATCTCATCTAGCTTCCCCGAAGTGACTGGTGCTACAATCGCCGTGATCAGCTACAGCGAGGCCATAGGGATATCGGTCCAGACCGAGGCGGGTTGGCAG
>FWWL01000976.1_pt1 | contig 72271 bp, 61 predicted proteins | sample 2228331 | NCBI WGS metagenome assembly FWWL01 (sample SAMEA103939775, study PRJEB20133) | metagenome
AATGTCGGGATTGGCACGACTTCGCCCAGTGCCCGTTTGCATGTGAGAGGCGTATCAGGCAATCAGAGCTCTGCCATTATCACCGACAGGTCTGGAAATGTATACACCGACTGGAACTCAGGCTGGGGGGGTGGACTGGCGACATGGGATATCGTCTGTGCAGGTATAAAATACAGTACCCTTGTCAATCGCTCCGATGAACGGCTCAAGCGCGATATCCAGCCCCTCGACGCTCCGACAGAACTGCAACGCCTACTTCAGTTGCGCCCCGTGTCCTACTTCTGGCGCGATGAGCGATTGAACGAAGCGATGCAGGGCAAGCCGCAGTTTGGCTTTATCGCGCAAGAGTTGCAGAGTGTATTTCCCGAGTTGGTGTTGGAAGGCTCCGACCAAGACGAGATGTTGTCGGTGAACTATCAGGCACTGTTTCCGTTGCTGGTGAACGCCATCCAAGTTCAACAAGCGGAGATTCGGCAGTTGCAGGAGGAGCTGCGCCAGTTGCGAGCGCTTTTGAACAAGCAGCAGAGGTAAGCCCTCACCCCCGACCCCTCTCCGAAATTCCAGCCCTCACCCCCAACCCCTCTCCCACGCTGTGGGAGAGGGGAGTCGGCTCCCTCCCTCTCCTTGTGGGAGAGGGAGGGCTGGGGTGGGTGAGGGTTTCTGTTGCCCTCACCCCCAACCCCTCTCCCACGCTGTGGGCTTACTGCACGACACTTTTTTAAGGGAGAAACGAAAATGGGCGCACACGGGGGTGCGCCCCTACTCAGCCGCCTTACCTGTAGGGGCAGACCCCCGTGTCTGCCCTGCTGAATAGAAGCCAAACGCAGGCACAAGTACGAAAAACTGTCGTGCAGTAAGCACGCTGTGGGAGAGGGGAGTGGCTCACGCACGCCCAGCCCCGACCCATTCCCGGCTACGCCACGCGCCGATGGCTTCCACCACCAACCAGACCGCCAACGCCAAAATCACCGCGCCGATGCTCATCAAGAGCCAGTTGCCCTGCGCATAGAAGTTGCGAAGGCTCAGCACCAGCGCGGTCATCGTCGCCACCAGCATGAAGCCCATCGGCAACAGGGTATAGCGCGTAGGGCGACCCAGCGAACGCAGATAGAGCGAGACCACTAACAGCGCAAGCCCCGCCAACAGCTGGTTCGACGCCCCGAACAGGCTCCACAACAGCGACCCAACCGATTTGAGTTCGCCCGTGATGGGGTCGGGCGCACGAAGCAGGGCGAAACCGCCAATCAGCGCCACCGCCACCAGGGTCGCCAAGTAAGCGTTATCCAACCCACGAAGCCCAACCGCGCGCCCAATCTCCTGAAGGTTGTAGCGGATGAGCCGTGCGCCCGTATCCAGCGTGGTGAGCGCAAAGCCGACTGCCACCGTCGCCACGAACACCTTCGCTAACTCCACGGGCACGCCCACCGCACTGACAAGCGTGCCCGCACCATGCACGAAGTTCGCCAACGCCTGCTTGCCTGCCGTGAGCCAATCGGGATAGCGTGCGCCCCACTCCATTCCCAGTCCGCTTGCCACCGCCAGCAGGGCTAAGGTCGCCAGCAATCCCTCCGTGAGCATTCCCCCGTAGCCAATCGGCAGGGCGTGGCTCTGGCGGTCTAACTGGCGCACGGTCGTGCCCGACGCCACCAGCGAATGGAATCCCGATACCGCCCCGCACGCAATCGTGATGAATAGCATCGGGAAAAGGGGCGGTAGCCCCTGCGCCTCCGTGTTGAAAGCGGGTGCGGTGAGCGTCGGCTGACCCACCAGCACCCCCGCAAACAACAGCCCCATCCCCAAGAAGAGCTGGAACGAGTTCAGATAGTCGCGCGGTTGGAGCAGGAGCCACACAGGAAGCACCGACGCAATCAGTGCATAGCCCAGCAAGAGAAAAACCCACCGCTCCGCCGTCAACTCCCAGCCCCCTATGCTTGTGATTGGGTTCTGCACACCCAGCCAGACGAAGTAGAGGCTCAGCAGAAGCCCGATTCCTGTCAGCACGCTTAGGCGCGCCCGATAACGATAGAACAGCACGCCAATCGCCAGCGCCAGCACGATGAGCATCACGCTCGGCAGAATCGCTTCGGGCACATGACCGCCTTCCGCACCCCCAGCCCCCGGCGCAAATAGGTTGGCGATATTAATCACGAACACGCCCATCGCAAGGCTCAGCGCGAAGACCCCAAAAATCAGGAAGAGCAGTCGGGCACGCGCGCCCATCACATCGTAGGCTAAGTCCGCCACACTGCGTGCGCGGTTGCGTGCCGAACTATAGAGACAGCCCAAATCGTGAACTGCGCCGACCAGAATACAGCCCAGCACAATCCAGAGCAGGGCGGGCACCCAACCCCAGATGACCGCAATCGCTGGACCTAAAAGCGGTCCCAGACCCGCGATCGAAGCGAAGTGATGCCCGAACACCACGGCAGGGGGCGTCGGCACGAAGTCGCGCCCATCGCGCATCGTGTGGGCAGGGGTCGGCTCCGAGTCGTCCAGCGGGAACACCCGACACGCCAACATCCGCCCATAAGTGCGATAGGCGACCACAAATAGCAACAGCACGCCCGCGAGGATTAGCACTGAACTCATCAAGGCTCACCGATTGAAAGATTCGTGAAGCATGGAAGAGGTTCCTACCGAATTCCAACTTCAGAGGAGGGCTATTCTCCCTCCAGCAGATTCAGTATCTGCCTGAAATCCTCAGGGAAGGGGGCTTCCAGTGTGATGTTCTTGCGCGTCAGGGGATGGGGAAACTCCAAGCGATAGGCGTGAAGCAGTTGACCCTGCAACGCCTGAAGTGCCTGAGCCAAAGCAGAGCCTAAATCGCTCGGAGGTGTGCGCACACCCCCATAGAGCGGGTCGCCCACAATCGAATAGCCGACCGCACTCAGGTGAACACGCACTTGGTGCGTCCGTCCTGTGTCCAGCTCCGCCTCAATCAGCGCAAAACGGTTCCAACGCTGGCGCATAGTGAAATGGGTTCGAGCAGGGCGCGCTCCATAGCGAGAGCCTGACCCGTCCTCAAAGACACTCATCTTCTTGCGGTTCACAGGATGGCGCCCTATCGGTAGGTCGATCGTGAGACGCTCCCAAGTCGGCACGCCCCACACCAGCGCCAGATACCGACGGTGTATCGCCCGACGCTGGAGGTCGGCGCTCAGCAGGTGGTGGGCACGGTCGGTCTTCGCCACAATCAGCAAGCCCGTCGTGTCTTTGTCCAATCGGTGGACGATGCCGGGGCGGAACTCGGCGGAACCCTGTGCCAATCGGGGCGCGTATGCGAGCAGGGCGTTCACCAGCGTACCGTGTGGATGTCCGGGCGCAGGGTGAACCGCCAGCCCACGCGGCTTATTCACCACCAGAAGCGTATCGTCCTCATAAACAATCTCCAACGGGATTGTTTCGGGACGCAGGTCGATGTCGGGTGGGCGGTCAGGTGGGAGCAAGTAGCGAATTCGGTCGCCCGCCTGCAAGCGGTAGGCGGGCTTGACGGCGCGGTCGTTGACCTGTACCCCACCCTCACCAATCCATTCCTGCCAGCGTTCGCGACTGATTTCGGGATGCTGTTGCGCCAGCCATCGGTCGATGCGCATCCCCCCCTGCTGAACGACCTGCTCCTGCATTAGTTGGATGACGCGCTCTGCACTTGGCGTTGACAGCGTGGACACAGGGCACGATGGAACTTACTCATACTGAGCGTGTACTGGGAGCGGGTGAGCCGTTGTCCGCAGGTCTCACAGACCAACGATTCGGGGCTGGGCTGGTCTTCACCGACAGGGAGCGGTGAGTCGGCGAAAGCGATTTCGGCACCATCCACACTTCCCTCGCTGAGTTCGGGAGCGAACTGAGTGCCGTAGCCACACATCGCCAGCGCGCGCCCGATGGCTCCCGTCTCCGCCTTCTCCAAAAAGTCGGGGAAATCGGTTCGGGTCTCCATCTTGGTTGCGCTGGCAATCACGCGCCCTGCCACATCCTTCACAATCGCCTGAAACACCGCCACACCCTGCTCCAAGTCCATATGCAGGGGGTGGGTCTCGATGCTCCAGTCGGGATGCTCCTCTCGGAACCACACCAACCGTGCTGAGACGGGCAGGTAGTGCCTGCCTCCGCGTACCTGTATCAGATGCTTGCGCACATTGAATGCCATCGTCTACCTCCTAACGGTATACATATGTATACCTTATCGAGTGGGGCAAAGTCAAGGGCTTTCGTGGCTGGGTCTCCTCGGTAGGCGAAGTAGGCGAAAAGATACACACAAGATAGCTTCTAATTGTTACCGCAACTGTTGCAATCATGTCTCTCGCCAGTTGCTTAGCTTGAGAGGATAACCCGCCTCTATAACCCTTTGATAATGAGAAAGATTCCCCGACACTAAGGTCAGCCCCCTGTCAAGGGCTTGGGCTGCGATGATAGGGTCTGATCTTCCTATAGGCACGCCTCGACGCCACAAATCCGCATCGATTTTCCCCGCTAATACAGATCCGGAAATTCCAAAGGTTATAATCTCTAAGTCAGGAATCATCTCCAGAAACTGTTCCAGCCGAGTGAACCTTTGAGCGCGCCAAAGTCCTCGAACGATTTCCATCACAGTAACAACAGATATTGTGAAAACTTCATGTACGGCGAGATAGTCTTCTGCCCTTGCTACAACCTGTGCGTCTCTACCTTTGAGAACTTCTGAAAATATATCCGTATCAAGTAGAGCCTTCTCCATCGCCTAACCTCAAAAGGCGCCTTTCTCGCTCTTGTAGTGCGTCCTCGACAATCTCATCCAGAAGTTCTGCCTCGTTCGCAAAGCATCCGATAATCGAGCGGGCAGGAACCTCTACTAATGGAACAAGGTAGACCCGCACTTTTGTTCCCGGAGGCAAAGAGACAGGTTCATCCAACTCGATATATTTGCCTTTGACCGTTCCTATCTTGGTCACTATCTCACCCAGCAGGATTATACCTACGCCGACACCGCAGCTGCAATTTATCAATTTCCAAGAAGGGCACCCTCTGCCACACGCTTCCCGTTCAGAATCGAGAACTTGAACCCGTGTCCTGAACAGGCGCTGGCGAACCAGATGCGCCCATCGCTCGGCAGGGGCTGAATGAGAAACCGCTCGTCGGGCGTGTTGGTGTAGAGACAGGTCTGAGAATGCAGAATTCTCTCAGAATCTACTGTGGGCAGACGCTCACGAAGATAATCCTGCAGGGGGGATAAGTCGGACTCATCCACAGGGCGCACAGGCTGGTCGGGGTCTACCGTTTCGCCCAAGTGATGCCACGCCACCTTGACCCCTGCCTGAACGCCATCATTAGGGAACCCGTAGAAGTGGCGCGTCGCCTCAATCCACACAGGCAGAAATATCGGCGAGAAAGTGGCATCGTCCTCATCGTAGCCGAAATAGGCGTAGGTCTGGCGCGTCACGCGCAGGGGCAACTGGAGGTCGGCAAGCAGATGTGCCAACCACGCACCTGCCGTCAAAATCAGGCGGTCTACCCGAACGGTCATCCCGCTGGCGAACTCTAAGCGCACAGCGTTCGGAAGCGATTCGAATCGGGCAAGCCGAGCGTTCTCGAACACCACGGTCCCATACGCTTCAGCAAGGCGCACACAAGCGCGTACCGCTTTGCTGGCGCGCAGGAACCCACCCTCTTTCTGAAATAGCACTCGCTCGGTGGGTTGGAGCCGAAAGACAGGAAACCGCGCCCCTGCTTCGGTCGGGTTGAGCCAGTCATATTCCACCCCCTCCGAGTGAAGCGCGTGTGCAATCGCCAGCAGTTCGGGGTCGTCATGTGCGCCCATCCACGCCACGCCACAGGGCACGATAATCTCCTCGCCCGATTCGTGTTCTAGCTCGCGCCACAGCACCAACGACTCACGCATCAGGCGTGTATAGGCGGGGTCGGCGTAGGTCAATCGGAAGATTCGGCTCTCGCCGTGCGAACTGCCGTGCGTGTGCCCGACTTGGAACTGTTCGAAGCCGACCACCTCGTGCCCTTGCTTGGCTAAATAGTAAAGGGCTGATGCGCCCACGGCGCCCAGCCCAATAACCGCAACACGCATCGTTAGCGACCTTGTTGACCCTGAGTAGAAGGCGGGTTCGCCTGTCCTTGTGCAGGGCGACCTTGCTGTTCTTGTGCAGGGCGACCTTGCTGACCCTGAGCAGGTGTCTGATTTCCCTGCCCTTGCTGTTGAGCTTGCCCTTGCTGGCGTTTCTTCGCTTCTTCCTCTTGCTGGCGTCGGATTTCTTCCAGCATTCGCGCTTGGGCTTCCTGCTGGGCTTTCTGTTGCTCTTCCAGTGCCTTCTGCAGGGCGTCGGCGCGCTTTTGGGTCTGCTGGGCAAGGTCTTTGCGCCCTGCCTTCTCGTAGAGCTCCGAAATGCCGATCAGATAGCCGAACTGGATGGGCTGATAGACTAACCCAGAAGCAATCTCCAAGTCTTGCAGGGCTTCGGCGTTCTTCTTCTGTTCGATGAGCAGTTCGGCGCGGAGCAGGCGCAGGTCGAGGCTCTCACCGCCCTCGTTGAAGAAGCGGTTCATCGCCTCCATCAGACGCTCGGTGTAGGCTTTCGCCTGTTCCTTGTTGTTGATTTGCTTGTCTGCAGCGAGTTGGCGCAGCTGGTTCAGCACGATAATCTGGAGCCACTGCGCAAGGCGCACATTCGGGTCGGACGAGTTCACGACAGGGGTCAGTGCGGAATCCACCTCGCGGAAGACCCGATAACGCTCAGGCACTTCCGCAAAGCCCATGTTCACCAGCTTGTCATACTGGGCTAAAACGGGGTCGACATACTCAGGCTTGAAGTTCTTCTGGGCTTCCGCCATCACGCGCATCTGCTCTCGGCTGATACGGGTCTGCACGAACGCCTCACGATACTGGTCTTTGCGCTCGTTGAAATCCTGAGGCACATCGGACTCGCGCTTGGCTATCGTGAAGATGTAGAAACCCGTTTCGTTCTTATCTTTGACAGGTTCGGTGAACTCAGAGGCTTTGAGTGCAAGCACCTGATTGGCGAACTCAGGGCTAAACTGCTCGCTCAGTTGGTCAAGAATCTCATAGTAGCCACTGCCTGTGATTTGCCCACCTGCTTTGCGAATCGGCTCAGGGTCGTCGGAGTAGGAGGCGACCACTTTGGCGAGCGGCTGACCCGCTTTGAGTTGTTCGTGTGCCTCGCGCGCGCGCGCCTCCGCCTTCTCTTTGTGCTTCTCTATCGAGATGAAAATGCGTGCAGGGAAGATGTTCTCGAACATCAGGCGCAGTTGCTCATCGGTGGGGTTGTACTTCTCGCGCAGGCTCTGCAGAAACTTCTGGCTGACCACCTGCGCGCGCATTGCGACCTCGGGCAGTTGCGCGCTAATCTGCTCCCGAAGCTGACGCAGAGACGACCCACGCTCGCGAAGGGCTTTGTCTAACTCCTTATCGTCCTTGCGCTTGTCCTCAGGAAGAAGTTGCTGGCGGATTTGTTCCAGCTGAGACTCGATAAACTGTTCGCGCGCCTGCTCTATCTCGGCGCGCGAGGCTTGAAACCCGCGCTTTTCCAGCTCTAAGGTCATCGCCAGTTCCTGCCCCACTTGGCGCGCGGTCTGATAGCGGAGCTGGAGCAGTTCCCCGAACTCGGTGGGCGGATTGCCTTGTGTTTGGTTCTCGATGAGGCGTGAGAGGTCGGCTTCGGTGAACTCGATGTCGCCCACCTTCAGTACCACTTTGTCCAGTCCCATCGCCTCCTCGCGCTGAGCGGTGGGGGAGGGAATATAGGCGAAAAAGACAACCATACTCAACGCAACCAGTATCGCAATCGTCAGACCAATCGCTTTGAACGCCCTTTTTCGGAGCAAATCCCTGAATGTTCGTACCGTGATTCCTGACATTGTTATCTCCCTATCCTATCAGTTGCGTCATCGCTTGTAAGCAGAGCCGAGAGACCTCGGCTTGGCTCAATCCTTCGCGTCTGGCGTGGGTTTCCAACGAGAGGTAGCCCCGATAGCCACTCTGGGCGACCTGCTGGAAGTGGTCTTGATACCCGATTTCGCCCTCGCCCACCACTACCCAGCGTATCTCCCCGTCGGGCTGGCGAACCCCGTCTTTGATGTGGATGTGCACGACCTGCGCTTTGAGGGCTTCATAGCCTTCGTTTGCAGGTTCTCCAAGACAGAAAGCGTTACCAGGGTCCCAAACTGCTTTGAGGTAGGGCGTATCGAAGTGGCTCAGCACCTGAGCAGTCTCCACCCCCGTACCCGCTTGGCAGGCGTGTTCGTTTTCCAATCCGAGGATAACACCTGCGCGCTCGGCATAAGGCAGTGCATAGCCCAAATGTTCCACAATCGCCTGAGTGCGCTCAGGGGTAAGTTCACCTGCCCGCCAGAAAGCGAAGATTCGGACAATCGGCGCCTCAAAAAATTGAGCGACCTCGATACACCGCTTGAGCAGGTCGATCTGCTCTTCCAGCGGATGTTCCTGCGCTCCGTGCATCCTGCCTCGCTCCTGCGTGCCGAACAGGTCGCACTTATAAACGGGTGAGGCGATCGAGCAAACACCCAGCCCATGCTCATCCAGCAGACTCTTCGCACGCTTCAGGGTCTCCCAGTCCGCATAGGCAATATTGACTCCCCAGAAAGTGCGCAGTTCCACACGGTCGATGGGGAACTCACGCACAACCTGCAGAGCCGTCGCCAAGTCGGCGTCAATCTCGTCGGTAATGACGGAGAGTTTCATTGATTTCCGCTTTGGATGGTGTGAGCGATGATAATCGCCTCCGCAATCTCACGCATCGACTTGCGCGTGTTCATACTCTGCACCTGAATTCGGCGATATGCCTCCTGCTCGCGCAGTCCGTAGGTATCCATCAGGATGCCCTTCGCCCGTTCGATAATCTTGCGCGTTTCGAGGGTCTCCTTGAGGTCTTCTACCTCCTGCTCCAGCTCACGGGTCTCCTGATAGCGCGAGAGGGCGACCTCGATGGCGGGCATCAGGTCGGCTTGCTTGAACGGTTTGACGAGATAGCCATAGACCCCTGCCTGCTTGGCGCGCTGAACCAGCTCGGTATCGCTATAAGCGGTGAGCAGAAGCACGGGCGCCAATCGCTCGCTCGCCAAAAGACGCGCCGCCTCTATCCCGTCCATTTCGGGCATCTTGACATCCAGTATCGCCAAGTCGGGCTTGAGCTGGCGTACTTTCTCGACCGCCTGCTTGCCGTCGCTTGCCTCCCCGACCACCGAGACGCCTATCTCCTCCAGCATCTGGCGCAGGTCAAGCAAGATAATCGGCTCGTCGTCGGCAATCACCACTCGAAGTTTATGCATCCGATTCATCACCTGAAAGAAGATTATACCCCACCCCTTCTCTGCACTCTTACTGCACCACGCTTTTTTGAGGGAGAAGAGCAAGTGGGCGCACACGGGGGTGCGCCCCTACTCAACCGCCCTACCTGTAGGGGCAGACCCCCGTGTCTGCCCTGCCAAACAAAAGGGGCGCACAAGGGGGTGCGCCCCTACTCAACCACCCTGTATGTAGGGGCAGACCCCCGTGTCTGCCCTGCCAAACAAAAGGGGCGCACACGGGGGTGCGCCCCTACACAACCACCCTGTATGTAGGGGCAGACCCCCGTGTCTGCCCTGCCAAACAAAAGGGGCGCACAAGGGGGTGCGCCCCTACTCAACCACCCTGTATGTAGGGGCAGACCCCCGTGTCTGCCCTTCTAATCCGTGTCTGCCCTTCAAAGTAGAAGCCCACCTCAGGCACAAGTACGAAGAACTGTCGCGCAGTAACCCCTGCACTTATCAGGTAGACTCTTGGTGGAGGTCGAGGATGACAAAGCGAGTGTGGAACTTCTCGGCGGGACCTGGAGTCCTGCCCCTTGAGGTTTTGGAAGAGGCACAGCGCAACCTGCTGGCTCTGCCCGATGCAGGAATGTCCGTTTTAGAAATCAGCCACCGCTCTAAGTGGTTCGATGCGATTTTGGAAGAGACCGAACAGAACCTGCGCCAGTTGCTGAGCATACCCCCCAACTATCATGTGCTGTTTTTGCAGGGGGGTGCAAGCCTACAGTTTGCGATGGTGCCGATGAACTTGCTGGGCGACGGCTCGGCAGACTATCTCGTCACAGGCTCTTGGGGCGAGAAGGCGTTCCAAGAGGCGAATAAGCTCGGCAAAGCACGGCTCGTTTGGAGTGGCAAAGAGGAGCGCTATGTGCGCGTGCCCAACCCGAACGAACTGGAGATAGACCCCAACGCACGCTATGTGCATTTCACCTCCAACGAGACGATTCAAGGGGTAGAGTTTCCGTCGGAGCCTCCAGTGGGCGAGGTGCCCCTTGTATGCGATATGTCGTCCAACTTCCTCTCACGCCCCCTCGACATCAATCGCTACGCACTCATTTACGCAGGCGCGCAGAAGAACGCCGGACCTGCTGGCGTGACGATTGTCATCCTGCGCGAGGACCTGTTGGAACGCGTGCCTGAGAACCTACCGAATATGCTGGACTATCGCGTCCAAGCCAAGAATCGTTCGGTCTACAATACCCCGCCTGTGTTCGCCATCTATATGGTCATGCTGGTGACCCGCTGGCTGATGAACACAATCGGTGGGTTGGAGGCAATCTACAAAATCAATCGGGAGAAGGCGAGCCTATTATATGAGGCGATTGACCAGAGCGAGGGCTTCTATCGGGGGCACGCCCATCCCGAATATCGCTCGCTGATGAATGTCACTTGGCGTCTGCCCAGCGAGGAGCTGGAGAAGGAGTTTCTTCAGGAGGCGCAGTCGCACGACCTGTATGAGTTGAAGGGTCACCGCTCGGTTGGGGGCTGTCGCGCCTCCATCTACAACGCGATGCCGATAGAGGGCGTGCATGCCCTGCGCGAGTTCATGCTGGACTTCGCACATCGCAAGGGATAAGAAGTTGAGGGGCGGGCGCCCTTGCCCGCTCTGAATCACAATCACTGAGGGCACGGCGCGATCGAATCCCCGCCGTGAGTTTGAGTGGGAATATCGCGCTCAATCGGTGCGCCCACGATGTTGCCCCACTCAGTCCAGCTCCCGTCGTAGTTGCGCACATTCGGGTAGCCGAGCAGGTACTTCAGCACGAACCAGGTGTGCGAGGAGCGCTCGCCGATTCGGCAGTAGGTGATGACCTGCTTGTCTGGCGTGACACCCAGCGTCTCATAAAGCGCACGAAGCTCTTCAGGCGACTTGAAGGTTCCGTCCTCACGCACCGCTTGCGCCCACGGAATGTTGCGTGCGCCCGGAATGTGCCCCCCACGCTGAGCGGTTTCCATCAGCCCTGGCGGGGCAAGAAGCTCGCCCGTAAACTCCTGTGGAGAACGCACATCGACTAAAGCGACCTCTGGTTTTCCAAGACTCTCCATCACTTGGGGGAAGAAGGCGCGCAGGGTATAGTCCGGCGTCTTCGCTTGATATTGGGAGGGCGGGTAGGACGGCACTTCGGTCGTGATTTCGCGCCCTTCGGCAATCCACTTCTTGCGACCACCGTCCATAATGCGCACATCCTCGTGTCCATAGACCTTCAGCAGCCAGAAGGCGTACGCTGCGAACCAGTTGTTGTTGTCCCCGTAAAGCACAATCGTATGGTCGTTGCGAATGCCGAGGCTACTCAGCAGTTGCTCCAAGTCCTCCTTGCTGATGATGTCGCGTCGGACGGAGTCTTGAAGTTGCGTCTGCCAGTTGAATGCGACGGCTCCGGGGATATGCCCCATCTCATAGGCTTGGGTGTCTACATCCACTTCCACGAGCCGAATAGTGGGGTCGTCTCGATGTTCTGCGACCCACTCGGTTGAAACCAACACTTGAGGATAGTCTGCCATGCTTGATATCCACCTCCAACAGGGTGAATTGTACCTAAAAAAACCAGAGCCTCACCCGACTGGGCGAGGCTCTGAGAAGGGGTTGCAGGGGCAGAACCCCTGCGCAAAGGTGCGCCGATTAGAACTTCACGCTAAGTGTGGTCGCAGCGACCGCACCGCTGTTCTTGTTGGCGTTCGGACCACCGCTGAGCGGCAGGAAGCCCTTGCCGTCGGTGTCAATAATCTGGTACAGCACATTCAGCGCTGCGTTCTCGCCGAGGTTGTAGCCCACGCCGATGGTGAAGTAGTTCCACACGGGCTTCACCTGAGGACCGAAAGAGCTAACCTTCCAGTAGGCACCCTCGTAGCCGAGCGAGACATTCCAGCGGTCGGACAGACGGTAGTCCACACCTGCCAGCAGCTGAATGACCTCGTCGTTGGTCTGGTAGCCCTGCCCCACAGGTCGGCGACCTGTACCCTCGAGGAATGCACCCGTCAGGTTGACGCGCAGGTCTTGCGAGGCTTGATAGTTCACACCCGCATAGAAACCGCGCAGGTCGGAGTACCTAAAGAGGTAACCGATGCTACCCCAAGAACCAGGGCCTACGAAGAACGGGCGTACCTCGCGGTACCCAGCGGTGATGCCGAGGTTGTCGCTGAGGTTGTAGCCGATGTTGGCATCCAACACCCAGTTCTCCTTCTTCACCACGCGGGTATCACCGCTCAGCATATCGGTCTGAGCGTACTCAACACCGATATCGAACCCAGCGAACTTCGCCTTCACATCGCCACCGAACACATCGACACGGTCGATGTTGGTTGCAATGGTGTTGCCGAGGTTCTGGAAGGTGTTGCCCGTTCCAATTCCAGCAGCATAGTAGGTTGCGCCAATCGTCAGGTTGCTGTCTTCACCGCGAACCGCATCGAACTCAACGCGTGCCCCAGCGAACTGCTCCGCTGAACCCACGGTCGAGTTGTGGTTGGTGAACGGCACAGTCATGCCGATGCCAGAAGCGGAGCTGAAGTTCGCAGGTTGAGCCGCCCACAGGTTCAGGCGGAAGGTGTCGAAGTTGAAGTCAATCGCACCACCATCCACGCGGAACGCCCCATCCTTATAGCGGGCGAAGTCGAGGTAGTAGTCAGGCGCTCCACGCTTCAGGGTGAAACCCGTGAGCTGGATAGGGAAGCGACCGACGGTCACATTCACATTGGTGCCGAACACATTAATTGGCGCCTTGACGAACGCCTCCCAGATGACGATGTCGGTATTGCCGATCGAGAACTGGGGCTTACCAACGCCAGCAAAGGCAGGCAGGAAGTAGGAGCTCTTCGTGGCGTCGCCAACATAAGGCAGGTAGTTGCCCAGAATGAAGGTCGCCGAACCCGACACCTCGTCGTTGATTTGACCGCTGAAGGTCAAGCCCAGCTCATGCACCACACTAATCTCTTGCAAGAACTTACCAGAAGGACCAATCTGCTGGCTGTTCTTGGTGAACACGCTCTTGCCGTCGATGCTGTGGGTGCCGAACACACCGAAGGTCAGGTCACCGCTCATTTTGAAGCGGTCTTCCTTGCCCTCGAGTGCCTCCACGCGGGCGCGCAGAGAGGCAAAGTCGCGCTTCAGGGTGTCCACATCCACACCGAGGCTCGACAGCTCCTGCTGGAAGGTCTGCGCCAAGCGCTGAAGGGTCTGAATCGCATCGCTGAGCTTCTTCAGCTCCTCGACATCGCGACGAAGTTGCTCGAGCTGTTGGCGCGCTTGTTGGTCGGTAGTGCCTGTCTGTTGACCGCCGCCCTGATTGCCTGCTAACTGCTCGATGCGTGCGTTGAGGGCGCGGAGTCGCTCGTCGATGTTGCGGTAGGCGCGTGCAATCGCCTGCGCAAACTCAGCACGGGTCATGGTGCGATTCGGGCGGAAAGTGTCATCGGGGTAGCCCTCGATGATGCCCAACTGCACCAACTGCTCGATAGACTGATACGCCCAGTGCCCAGGGGGCACATCTCTCATCTGGGCGAAGGTTAGCCCGGTAACCAGGCTCAGCCCAGCAACTGCAATGAGTAAACGCTTCATAGAAGCATCCCTCCTCCTTGAGATTTAGATTTTTGAAGGACGGTTCTGCTTAGAGGGGGCGCTATCAGCCTTTCCGAAGGTTTCCTGAAGGCGCACTCCCTCGCGCACGACCGTTCCTTCACTGGGAATCATACCTAATCCGAATTGCGAAAGTCAAGGGGTTCCGAGGGTGTTCGAAAAATCCATTCGTAGCACGGGCATCCTGCCAATCCGCCCAGTGTAGCACAGGCATTCCTGCCTGTGGAAAAGCACAGACACGAATGGCTGTGCCACCCTCGTAGCACGGGCATCCTGTTCGTGTGCCATATGGGCAAGATGCCCAAGCCACTTTTCTCGAACATCCTCAGGGGTTCCTCGTAATTGTGTGCCCTCCCACCAAACTTTTCCCCTAAAGAACAAGCCCTTACCACCCGATAATACTTCCTGCCGAGACAGGGCAACCTCATCGGAGATAGGGCATAAATAACAAAATCGGGCTGACTGAGAGCAACCCGATTGAAAAAGGCAGGGGACATCCGTGTCCCGATGCTTCGAGGAGGTTGCCTTTGGTACCCTCCAGAAGGTCGCATTCCCTTGCGACACTGAGGTTATACCCTATCGAGTCCCCCTGATGTCAACCCCTCAGGGGCAAATTCGGTAAAATTCACTGGGGAGAGACCCTTTCTTCTGCGAATGAAGGAGCAAACTGGTGACTGGGCGCTGACTCATCAACTCGAATCGTGGGGCATTTTGCTCACACCCGAACAACTCGCTCAACTGAAGCATTACCTCGAGTTGCTCTACGAGACCAACCAGCAGTTCAATCTCACGCGTGTGCCCCCTGAGCAAGCGGTCGGACGCCACCTAATCGATTCACTATGCCTGCTCAAGGTTCATCCTTTGAATGGGCGCGTTCTCGATCTTGGCACAGGTGCAGGACTACCGGGTGTGCCCCTTGTGATTGTGCGTCCCGACCTCCAAATCACTTTGCTCGATTCGCACGCCAAATCGGTGCGCTTTTTGGAACGGGTCTGTCAAGAGCTGGAGCTGAACGCAATCCCCATTCACACTCGCGCCGAAGAGTGGGCACACAACCGCTCGGTGCGGGAACAGTTCGATGGAGTGGTCGCTCGCGCGGTGGCAAAAATGCCTGCGCTGGCGGAAATCATGCTCCCCTTCGTAAAGGTGGAGGGGGTTGCGCTTGCCTTGAAGAGCTTGAACGAACGCGAGGAGATACTCAGCGCACGGGGAGCCATCGGGAAGCTCGGAGGTGAACTGGAACTGCACGAGGTCGCCTTTCAGACCGAACAGGGCGAGATTACACGCCTGATTGCCAAAATCGCCAAGTTGCGCCCGACGCCCAACGAGTACCCACGCCGTTGGAGCCAAATTCTCAAACAACCGCTACGCTGATGAGAATCGCTATCGACGCCCGCCTGCTCACAGGAGCCTACACTGGAGACCGCACTTACTGGCGGGGACTGCTGAGCGCACTGACCCGTTTTCTCAATCCTGAAAAAGACCGCCTGCTGCTTTTTTCCACTCTCCCCATCCCGCCCAACACCTTGCCCAAATCGCCTCTTTTTGAATATATTGTCTCGCCCACCCGCAGTGAGCGACTGTGGAGCCTGTTTCAGTTCCCCAAGCTCGCTTCGGCGCATCAGTGCGACCTTGCCCACACTCAATACACCGTGTCGCCCTTGTTCAAAATTCCCGTCGTGACGACCGTGCACGACATCTCATTCATCGTGAACCCGCGCTGGTTTCCAATCAAAGATAGACTGCTGTTGCGCTTGACCGTACCTTTCTCGTGTCGCAAGGCGTGCCGAGTGCTGACCGTCTCCGAATCATCGCGCGAGGATATTCTGTCGTGGCTCAGGCTCCGTCCAGAGAAAGTGATTGCCACGCCGAACGGTTTGACGGAGGGGTTCTATCCCATCCCGAAAGCCGAAGCCCAAGCCTTCGTAGCAAAGCACTACGGGATCCAGCCCCCCTTCGTGCTGGCGGTAGGCGTGCTTCAACCACGAAAGAATCTTCTCACGGCGATACGAGCCGTTCATCTGGCGCGGGAGCAGGTTCCCGAACTCCAACTGGTGTTGACCGGGAAATCGGGCTGGGGAATGAGAGCGACTCATCACGCTCGACGCGACTTAGGCGACACACACTGGCTCATCGAGACGGGCTATGTGCCTGACGAGCATTTAGTGTGGCTCTATAACGCTTGCGAAATCTTCCTGTATCCTTCCTTCTACGAGGGCTTCGGGCTTCCACCGCTGGAGGCGATGGCGTGTGGCTGTGCAGTGATTGCTTCGAACGGGGGCGCACTGCCCGAAGTGGTGGGAGGAGGCGGACTTCTCATCCCGCCCGACGAACCCGGTATGTGGAAAGAGGCTATCTTGACCTTTTTGCAAAATCCCGACTATGCCAACCGATTTCGAAAACGCGCCCCAGAGCAAGCGAAAAAGTTCCAATGGGAAACTACTGCCGAACGCACCTTGGAGGCTTACCGAGCCTGCCTCGAGTTATCCACAAATTGTGGATAACTCCCTGTGGATAACTCACGGAGCCGACTTATCCACAAGTTATCCACAAGTTATCCACAGGTTATCCACAGAGTTATCCACAATTGCTTAGCGTGGCTAATTAACCAGCAGGTCGAAAGCCAAAAGGTGCATTTTGAACTCAAAATTGCCCTCTCTGACGACCTCTATTATACCTACCGACGGGTCGAAAACCCGAGTTATCCACAATTCCACACCCCTAATAATTACAATGACTCTCTATATAGGGAAGGACCAGGTTATTATTGGGTGTGGATAACTCGAAAAAGCCCCCTACCAAGAGCCAAGCCCCAAAGATGCAGGAAAGCAGTGGAACTCTTGTGGAGAAACTTGTGCAGATTGTTGCTCTAACATTCTTTCCAAAGCGCATGCGATAGATGCCTATGCTTCAAAGCCATTCCAGCAGGTATAATCCCTCTATGATGGAGGTGATGTGCTGATGGGCTGGTTCACACCGAACTTCCGCACGATGGTTCAGGACCGACTGCGTGATTTGCAGATGGAAGCCCGTGCGGAGGGGGTGAGGCTCGGTGAGCTGAGACGAATCAATAAAGATTTCGCAAATGCCTACCGCTTCAAGTGGATGCGCATCTTCTATAAAGAACCGTTGATGCTCCGACTCGAATCGGAAGTACTCTCGCGCCGAATTACCTATGTCCTCAACGGAGGCACAAAGCTGGTCGTCGCGCCAGGAGAGCGCTATCGCGAAGACGTGTCCAACTCGCCTGGCAAGCGTCAGACTCCGCTCGACTTCGGTTTTATCACGCCCGCTGTACTGCGCCAACTCGATGTGAAGTTCCTGCGTGAAGAGCGTGTGGACGGCGTGATGCTTCCCGTGTTTGAACTGCAGTGGAACTATGGCGACGACGACGCCCGCCACATCGTCTGGATGGAACCCGAACGCAAATACATCGTCCGACGCGTCTGGTACAGCCGAACGGGAACCTACCGCGCCCGTTTTGAGCATAAGGAACCTGTGCAAGCGGCGCCAGGCATCTGGATCCCCTCACGAATCGAGGTCTATAACTCTGCTCAGCGGTTTGGGGGGCGTACCGTCAACAGCAATATTCGCGTCAATCAGGGCTTAGATGACTCCCTCTTCCAAGTCTGAGCCGTTCCAGCAGGTCGCACCCTACTATGACCTGCTGATGCGCGAGATTCCCTACCTCTGGTGGCTCCACTACATCGAGGTACTCCTGGAACATCACGAACGCCCTGAGGTGCAGAGTGTATTAGACCTCTGTTGTGGCACGGGCAACCTCACTGAACTGCTCTATGTGAGTGGTTATAAGGCAGTGGGAGTTGACCTCTCGGAACCGATGATCCAGCGTGCACGCCAGAAAGCACACGAACAGGGCTACGCCATCCGCTATTCTGTGCAGGACGCCAGCGAGTTAGACCTGCCCGAAACCTTCGACTTAGCGGTGAGCCTGTTCGATAGCCTGAACAACATCATCCAGCCCGAACGGTTTGCCGAGTGTATGCGACGAGTATATCGTCATCTCAATCCGCGCGGGCTATTCATCTTCGACCTCAACACCGAGTATGCCTTCAAAGAGAAACTGTTTGACCAATCGAATCGTCGTTCACGCTCGCCCCTTCGGTATCACTGGCGCAGTGAGTACGACCCCAGCACACGCCTTTGCACCGTGCGAATGGAGTTCTGGGTACGCGAGGGGAATCAGGAACGCTACTTTGTAGAAATCCATCGCCAGCGCGCTTACTCGAATCGGGAGGTGGAAGCGATGCTAAAAGAGGCGGGCTTCAGTGAGGTCTATATCTACGATGCTTACAGTTTAGACCCCCCAACGAACCGTTCCGACCGCGTGTTTTTCGTGGCGCTGGTGTAGGGGGAGTGCTTGAATTTCACACCCGCTGTCGAGGTATACTATGAATGTTCCCAAGAGGTGCGGTACCCAAGTGGCTAAGGGGAGGGACTGCAAATCCCTTATTCGTGGGTTCGATTCCCACCCGCACCTCCATTTTTACTGTCCCGTGCCGTTTGGCTGACCGTTAGAGGGTGGCGCCTCTACCGATACAGGCACATAAAGCCACACACCATCCACAAATGCCCCTATCACTCCCCGACCGCCACGAAGCGCGGTGAAGCGTCCCCACTGGTCGATAAAACCGATCCCGCCGCTGACGCCCCAGACCACATTCCAAGTGGAGATTGCCTCGCCGTTGCGAAAGACTCGAAAGCGCACGGTATCGCCGACCTTGAGGCTCGCACCATCGGGTTCCACTCGATAACCCTGCTGAGGAAGAGTGGGGCGTGCGGTGTCGTCGAACACCAACAGCATATTCGCTACGGGGCGTTCGGGTCCGTCGGAGGGGCTGTTAAGGATGAGGTTGTGCACCACGAGCGTACTGGAGCCACCACCATCCAAGTTGATAGCTTCCACTGCCCCAAGGCGCACCATAATCTGTGCCAGTTCGGGAAGGGACGCACCCTGACTGTGGGGTTGGCGCCCGTCGACCGTGACCCAAAGAATCTCGCCTTGAGCCGTGCGCCCAATAGCCGTGCGCGGGTGGCGACGCTCGGTGAAGGTCGTGCGGTTGAAGCCCCCTTGGTCGTGCTCCTCCACCTGAACCGCCCTACCGTTTCGCACCAGCCACGGTCCGCCTGCAACCGCTTCCTGAACCTGACGCCAGCGTTCAACATTCTCGCCTGAGAAGTCGATGCGTATTCGGATTTTATCGCCGGGCTGGAGCGGTCTGAGGAAATCGGCAAAAGCACCTGTGCCGATGAGCACCCCTCCTGTGGGGGGGATAGCGCCCGAACTGCCCTCCCGAACCTCGCGCACGATGGCGGTCGCCACGGTTCCTGCGCGCAGGGGGCGTGTGAGCGCGTCCAATATCACCACCACGCCCTGCGCCTCTGACTGGGCAGTTGCGCCATAGTAGGAGGTGTTCAGCACCATATCAGCAGGCTTGACAGGGCGGTTGATGCCCTGTAGTTGCGCTTTGACCCCATCAGGGCGGGTGATGTCGGCGTCCAAGGCAGGCGCGCCCATCACCACCTGCCCGTTCGGCAGAAAGCCAATCCCAGGACGGTCGGGATAGGTCTCGCTCACAATCTCGCCCCCAACAATCTTCAGTCCCAAGGGATCGCCATCAGGCGAAAAGAAGTCCGCATTGATTGCCCCCAGTGCCCGATAGCGCCACGAGGCACGGCTGGTGGTCTCGCGCCCACGCGTAATGCTGTTGTTTGTAACGACATCGGAGCCAATCACCGAAAGGAACCGAACACCTCTCGCAGGGCTGATGCGCAAGCCTTGAATCGCCAAAGGTGGGTTCTGAGAGACCTCTTGGAACAGCACCACATGGGGCGAGACCCGCTTCTCGATACGCTCAACCTGCTGGGGCGCTTGTGCAAATCCCAGCCCAAACAGCAACAAGCCTATTATCCCGACCACACGCACCTTGTTCATCGGGCGAAATTGTACCTTTCAGTAGAGCAGGAACCGTTCGCGTCGGGCACGGAACGCCTGCTCGTCGCGGGCAACTCGCTGAAGAATCCGTTCGGGGTCTACGCCGTCCATCAGCATCGCGTGAACCTCGCGGTTGGCGAGCAGTCCCAGTGCCTTTTGTGCCTCCCACTCGCGCGGATAGAGTTTGCGCAGGGTGTAGGCGAAGCCAATCCCCAGTGCGAACGGGCGTAGTTTCGAACGGTCGGTGATAAAGATCGACACGCCCTGACACACCACGCCCTGATAGACGCTGGAGGTGGGCGTGAAGGTCATCGGCACAAAGCGCGCCCCTTCACTGGTAGGAAGTTCATTCAGCGCACCTGCCAACCGACGCCCATCAATCCACGGCGCACCGACAATCTCGAAGGGCGTATCGGTTCCGCGCCCGACCGAGAGGTTCGTCGCCTCCCAAGTGCCGATTGCGGGATACAGCAACGCCTGCTGAAGCCGTCGCATATTCGGCGAGGGGTTCACCCAAAACAGCCCGCACTCGTCCAGCCACATTGCGCGTTTCCAACCTTCACACCGAATCACGGTCAGGTTTGCATTGATTCCGCGCTCTATGTTGAACATCTGCGCCAGCTCCCCAACGGTCATCCCGTGGCGTAGGGCAATCGTGTGGTAGGCGGTGAAGCTGAGGCGGTCGGGGTCGGCAAGCGGTCCTTCCACATCGACGCCGTTAATCGGGTTCACGCGGTCTAACACATAAAACGGCACGCCCGCTTCGGCACACGCTTCCATCGCCAACCCCATCGTGGAGATGTAGGTATAAAAGCGCGTGCCGATGTCCTGAATATCGAAAATCAGGGCGTCCACCTTCGCCATCTGTTGGGGGGTGGGTTTTCTGCGTTCACCATAGAGGCTATAGATAGGCAGACCCGTGCGCTCATCGACACTATCGGGCACATTTTCGTCTAACTGACCCCGAATCCCATGTTCGGGGCTGAAGAGGGCGGTCAGTTTCGCCCCTGCCTGCTTCAGTGCATCGATAATGTGGTTCAGGTCGGCGGTTAATCCTGTATGGTTCGTGATAATTCCCACGCGCCCTTCGGGCAGTTTGTCGCGTGTGAGCGTGTCGATCCCATTTCGTACCATAGGCTGGACTATACCCTAAGGAGAAAATGGGTGGCGAAACCTTTCCGAAGATTCCCCAACAACGGCAACGAATCGCAACAAATCCCCAATTTGCCCCCCAATTTTGCCAAATTGCCCCAAATTGCCCAATTTTGTTGCAGGAATCGCAACGGGGCTGTGGTATACTCTGGAGTAGCAACATCGGGACAGCGGTCTACCCGTCCGTTGACCCGGAAGGAGGTTAGTATGCAATCGGGTAAAGTAAAATGGTTCAACGACCAAAAGGGCTATGGGTTTATCGTAGCCGATGACGGTCGTGAAGTCTTTGTGCATCACTCTGCGATTACAATGCAGGGGCACAGGACGCTGTACGAAGGGCAGTCAGTTGAGTTCGAAGTCGTGCAAGGTCCCAAGGGTCTGCAGGCGCGCAACGTTGTCCCGAAGTAAGGCAGTCTCATAAAGACGGAAACGACCACGGGGGGCAAATATGCCCCCCGTTTCTGATTTTCGAACAGTGGGTATAATTCCGCTCAGTAAGGAGGCAAATAACGATGAAGTTGATGGTCACTGTGAAGCGAGTTCCTGACCCCTACGCTAAAATCACCCCCAACGCTGACGGCTCCAACATCGCGACCGACGGACTGCAGATGGCAGTGAACCCCTTCGACGAAATCGCGCTGGAAGAGGCGATTCGGCTCAAGGAAGCAGGTATCGCAACCGAAGTGGTGGCGGTCTCCATCGGCACCGCCGAGAGCCAAGAACAACTGCGCACGGCGCTGGCGATGGGTGCCGACCGCGCAATCTTGGTAGAGACGGACGAGACCCTCGACGCGCCCAGCGTCGCCCAAATCCTTGCCGAAGTCTATCGACGCGAGCAACCCCAACTGGTGCTGATGGGTAAGCAAGCCATCGATATGGACGAGAACCAGGTCGGGCAGATGCTCTCCGCTATCTTAGACCTGCCCCAAGCCACCTTCGCATCCAAAGTCACCATCGAAAACGGTTCTGCCCGTGTGGAGCGCGAGACCGATAACGGCATCGAGACCATCGTGGTGCCTCTGCCTGCGATTATCACGGCAGACCTACGCCTGAACGAACCGCGCTATGTTGCGCTCACAGGGATTGTGCGCGCTCGCAGTAAGCCCCTTGAGACGCTCACCCCTGCCGACTTGGGCGTGACGCCCAAAGCGCGCGTGCGCCTGACCCGTGTGGAGACCCCACCCGCACGCCAAGCGGGCAAGCGCGTTCAGGATGTGCAAGAGCTCGTCCGCTTACTGCGCGAGGAAGCGCGCGTCATCTAACGGAGGTGAAACGATGAAGATTTTGATTGTTGCAGAGACCGACGGCGCAAAAGTTTCTGAGAAGACTCTTCCTGCAATCGCGTTCGCCCAGCAGGTTGCGCCCGACTCGTTCACCATTCTTGCGATTGGGAATAACCCTCAAGGCGTTGAGAACCTTGCAAACTATGGGGCACAAGCCGTGCTGGTTGCAAGCGACCCTGCACTGGCACACCCGTTAGCCGAGCGGTATGCACCCGTGATTGCTCACCATGCCCGACAGTTAGGTGCAGACCTGATTGCAGGCACGACCACGACTTTCAGCCGAGATGTCCTGGCACGCGTCGCAGGATTGCTGAACGCACCGATGCTGAGCGACATCATGTCGCTGAGTGTCAACGGCTCTACGCTCACTGCTAAGCGTCCTATCTACTCGGCAAACCTGATTGGCACTTTCGAGGTGGAGGGGACGCCGGTGGTCTGCACAGTACGCGGTCCGGCGTGGGGCAAGCCCGAAGCGCGTGGCGAGTCGCCCATCCAAAACGCCGAGGTGCCAAGCAATATTCTCACCCGTTCCGAATGGGTAAGCCTGCAAGGAGGTGGCGGTGGACGCCCCGACCTGACTCAAGCGCGCGTGGTCGTCTCTGGTGGACGCCCGCTTAAAGACCCCGAAACCTTTGAAAAATATATCGGTGGGTTGGCGGATGTACTGGGTGGAGCGGTCGGTGCAACGCGCGCAGCGGTCGACTCAGGGATTGCGCCCAACGAACTCCAAGTCGGTCAGACAGGCAAGACCGTTGCACCCGAACTCTACATCGCGGTGGCGGTTTCGGGTTCCGTCCAGCACTTGGCGGGAATGAAAGACTCGAAAGTGATTGTCGCCATCAACACCGACCCCGAAGCGCCCATCTTCCAAGTAGCCGATTATGGACTGGTGGCAGACCTCTACCAGGTGGTGCCCGAGCTGATTGAAGCTCTCAAGAACGGTCAGAGCTGATTAACCCTCACCCCCTACCCCTCTCCCGACGCGTCGGGAGAGGGGAGTAGCCCCCTTGCCCCAAGCCTGCTATTGTTTTGAGATTGATTCACTTCCTACTCCCCATTCCCTACTCCCCTAACACTCGTGGTATACTTCACGCAGGGCTCGCTCATACACAAGGAGCGTGAGGCGGAGTTGTTGACCTCATCAGGCAAGATTCAAGGTGTGCCCGACTTAGTAGTAGAAGTCATTTCCCCCTCCACAAGGGCACGCGATACCGTCCACAAAATGCGCATTTACCACGAAGCGGGCGTGCCGTGGTACTGGCTGATTGATAGTGAGACCCTCACAATCCACGAGTACCAGCACACTCAAGAAGGCTATCTCCTTCGCATAGCTGCAGATGCAGGAGAGGTGTCCATTCTAAGGCAGTGGAGGGGTTCACGATCAATCTCCGACAACTTGTTGGAGAGCAGGAAGGTTAGCGAAGAGAAAGTTTGCTTAGGGTGTGCTTCTCCAGCTTCTCGATCAATCTCCTCCTGTAGCGAACTTCCCGATTCTTGACAAGGATACGCTGGGTAGCAGGGTTGTGAAATACCAAGATGTACGAATGCACATTCATCGCTTGGAAGGGACGCGCACCGAACGGACGAAATCCGCCAGAGCGATAGTAACGCCACACATATAAGTCAAACAGTTCAAAGCCGACTCCCTGCATAATCTGAATCACATCCGAGTGGAGTGGCAAGATGATTCGACTCCGCCCTATACGATAGTCTGCTACGAATATAGCGACATATCGCCCGCGCTTCAACACGCGCCTCATCTCTTCAAAAGAGAGACTCAGCTGTTCAAGGAACTGCTCATAGTCCCCGATAGTGCTCAGGTCATTCGGAAGCGACGAGTAGCGTATCATATCCGCGTAGGGAATATCGGTGACAATCGCATCGACCGACTCAGACCGAAGTGGGAGCTGGCGTGCGTCCGCTTCAACAAGGAGTTGATGTTGCACATAGGGGGCTTCATCAAAGAGCGAGCCTGTCTGAAGTGCTTGCAGTTTTTGGCGTGCGACCGCTAAGGCTTGGGGGTTGATGTCGATATTGACCGAACGCCTCTGTTGCAAAGCGCATTCGACCGCCACTGTGCCCCCACCACAGAAGGGGTCTAACACCAGCTCATCAGCACTGCTGAGCCGTTCCACAAATGCGCCCATTACTTGAGGCAAGATTTTGGTGGGATACTCGGCGATATTGTGGGGGAACGGCACCTGAGCGGAACGCCCCAAATCAATCACCGACTTATAACCAACTCGCGCCTCCTGCAACTCTTCCTCACGACCCGTGGACATAGCCCTATTATTCCCAAAAAGTCGCTACTTTCCTGCACAAGGGCACTGAAAGGGCAGGAATCGTCCCCTCACGACATAACCCTGAATCTGTGTCTATTCCACAGAAGCAGTTATTGAACGCACTGAAAGAGCGCGCGACGGTGCGCCATCCGAACCCGCCTCGGCTGGTGTTGGCGTTCTACTACACTTGGTATGGCAACCCCAAAGTGTCGGGCAAGTGGCTCCACTGGCAGGGCGTGGAAGCCGAGCGTCAGCAAATTGCCGTCTCTACCAACTACCCCACACTGGGTGCGTATGACTCGAACGAACCCGCCGTCATCGAGCAACACTGCCGATGGGCGAAGCAGGCGGAACTGGACGGCTTCATCGTCTCGTGGTGGGGCATCGACGGCTTCGAGGAGAAACCCTTGCCTACCCTGATGGATATCGCCCACCGCCACCGCCTGAAAATCAGCTTCTACTACGAGCAAGTGCCCGAACCGGGCAACCCCGAATCTGCGCTCGCAGACCTGCTCTATCTGGTGGAACGCTACGGACGCCACCCCGCAGTGCTCACGGTAGAAGGCAAGCCCGTGCTGTTCGTCTACGGGCGGGCGATGGAACAACTGAGTATGACCCAGTGGGCGTGGGTGCTGAGCCAACTCGACCGACGCACACGCCAAGGTATCTGCGCCATTGCCGACCGACTGAGCCGAACCGCTGGACGTATCTTCGACGGGATTCACACCTACAACCCCGCCGACCGACTGGAACGCAAACCCATCGACCAAGTACGCGCCACCTTGCGCAACCTATATGGAGAGCCATTCAGGCAGGTAGACCCCTCCTTCCGTATCACTTGCGCCACCGTCATTCCGGGCTACGACGATACAAAAATCCGAAAACCCGGACTGAAGGTGGAGCGGTTCGGGGGAGCGCTCTACCGCCAGCAGTGGGAAGCAGTGCTGGAGCTGGCGCCCGATTGGACGCTCATCGCCAGCTTCAACGAGTGGCACGAGGGGAGCGAAATCGAGCCGTCAGTGGAGTATGGCGACCAGTATCTGAAACTCACGGCGGAGTATACGAAACGGTTCCGCCAACTCGGCGAGCGACCCCGAATGGCAACGCCCCTTACCGCTATCACCGACCGCCAGCTGCAAGACCTGCGCAATTTATGGCGGGGAAAGACGATTGCCCTACTGCCCGACCCCGACTCGGAGGCGCTCCACTGGCTCTTGCAGGTCGGGCTGGAGGTGGAAGTCTTAGAGCCAGAGGAGTTGGTCGATTCAGCCAAGCTTCAGCCGAAGCGGTTTCCTGTGCTGGTCTATGCTGGGGGCGAGTCGTACCGAACGAAAGTGCGCACAGACGGCGATGTCGACCGCGCACTCCAAGCCTACTTGCGCGCAGGTGGGTGCTTGCTTGCACTCCCGTCCCAGCCGTTGCCGTTCTACTACGACGAAAACCGCCGAGCCGTCGACCGCGCACGCCAGTTCGGGCTGCCGATAGCAGGCAGTGTGCCTAACCCCCGCGCAGGTGAACACGGCTTCGAGCAACCGCCCGTGCCCGAACTCCGCTTCGAGTGCAATCGCCAACTGCTTCCCGATATGGGCACAGAACCGATTCCGTTCCCAGCAGGGGGCGATTTGCGTTGGCGTCCGCTTCTAAAGCAGGGACTTTCTGCAGACGACGAGTACATCCCGCTGGCGACCCTCCGAGAGCCGAACGGTCGCTCCTGGGGCGAGGGCGCAGGAGTCATCCGCTACCGTTCGGGTGGAACGGTCGGCTATGTGTGGTTCCGACTGTTAGACCTGCCCCAAGCGCCCATCCTGCTCCACAACCTCTTCCATTGGCTGGGGCGTACCTTGCGCATTTGAGAAACCTGAGGCGTCAATTCCAGTATAATACTGTAGGGGCATGAGCGCACAGATTGTTCTGGGGCACTACCAGATTATTCGGGAGATTGCCCGCAGTAATGACATTGTGTATGAGGCGCGGGACACGCGTATCAACCGCATTGTCGCCATCAAGGAACTGAATATCCCACCAGGCGCGACCGAAGCGATACGCCAAGACCGCGTCAATCGCTTCAAGCGTGAGGCACGCGCCGCAGGCTCACTCACCCACCCCAACATCGTCACGATTTTCGAAGTAGAGGAAGAGAACGGACGCTACTTCATCGTGATGGAGTATTTGGAGGGGGAGAACCTACGCCAACGAATCGACCGCGACGGCACAATCCCGCCTGAAGAAGCGTGTGAAATTGCAAAGCAGATTCTGGACGGCTTGGCTCATGCCCATTCCAAAGGCATTATCCACCGCGATATCAAACCTGAAAATATCCACCTCCTGCCCGGCGGGCTGGTCAAGATTACTGACTTCGGCATCGCCCGTATCAAGCACGAGCCGAACATCACGATGGATGGGCAGATTTTTGGCACGCCCAGCTATATGTCGCCCGAACAGGTGCAGGGTGGCGAGATCGACGAACGCTCCGACCTGTTCTCGGTCGGAATCTTGCTCTACGAGATGGTGTCGGGCATGAAGCCGTTCACGGGCGATTCGGTCATCACGATTACCTACAATATCGTGAACACCGACCCTGTGTCGCCAGCGAATATGCCTGCACCGGTCGAGTTCGTGGTGCGCAGAGCGTTGCGCAAAGCCCCTGCTGAGCGGTTCCAATCGGCGTTGGAGATGAAGCAGGCAATCCAGAACGCGCTGGAACAGCTCAAAGCCCCGCCTGTGATTGCCACGCCACTAGGGCCGCCGACTGCGCCCGTCGGCTCCCCGACCGGAATGCCCTACCCCTCCCCAACGCAGTATCCGAGCGTGCCCCGGTATCCGACGGGTGCGCCCATTCCCCAGTCCCAGCCGATGCCCACCAACACTGCGCCTCCACCGTTCGTGTTGCCTACACCGCCCCCGAAACCACTCATCTCACGCGCTTTGATGCGCACCTTGAACCAAATCCTGATGGTGATGCTCATCGGAGGTGCCGTGCTTGGCTTGGTCAGTGCAGGGGGCTATGCGCTCTACCGCGCCTACAACGAATACCAACTCCAACAAGAAGACGAGAAAGCGGCACAGAAAGCCAAGCAAGCCGAGCAACTCTACAAGCAAGGTCGCTACTACGAATCGGCACAAATCTACTACGAACTGCTCAACAGTGCCAAGTCGTCCAAGTGGCGCGAGGAGTTTCGACGCAACTTAGCCACCGCTTTGGTCGGCTACGGAAATCAGATGCTCCAGAATCAGCGCTACGGTGAGGCAATCCAAGCCTACGAGGAGTCGCTCCAGTACTACCAACTGCCTGAGGCTTACGCTGGGTTGGCGGAGGTGGAGCGTCGTGCAGGCAACCTGAGGGAATCGGCGCGCTACTACGACTTGGCATCCCAGAACGCCACCAACTCACGCGAACGCACCGAGTTCAATCGTAAGTCCGCACGCGAGTACTTAGAGTACGGCAAGATGCTCTATCAGCAGGGCAACGCCCTTGACGCGCTCCGTGCGTGGCAAGAGGCAATCAGCCGTGCGCCCGGCTCACCCGAAGCGGAGGAGGCGAGGCGTCTCTCGGAAGAGGTGCTGAACGCGCGACGCTAGACCGGCTCGAAGTGGCACGAGAAATGGCGCAGGAACGGCGTCTGCCAAGTGATGCGATAGCCCCCCAACTGTTCGCGCTTGCGATAGACCTCCAGAATCACCTCTACCACATAATCGATGTGGCTCTGGGTGTAGACGCGTCGGGGGATAGCAAGACGCACCAGCTCGCGTGGGGCAGGCAGTTCCTCTCCCGTTTCGGGGTCGCGCCGAGCGAACATCACCGAGCCGATTTCACAACTGCGAATGCCTCCCTCCCGATAGAGTTCCACCACCAGCGACTGTCCCGGATACTGAAGTGGAGGGATATGAGGCAACATCAGCCCTGCATCGATGTAGACCGCGTGTCCGCCAGGGGGTTGTACAATCGGCACGCCTTCCCGTGCGATATGCTCGCCCAAGTAGCGCACCGACGCCAATCGGTATTCCAAGTAGTGTTCGTCCAGCACTTCCTCTAAGCCGATTGCCATCGCTTCGAGGTCGCGCCCTGCCAGCCCGCCATAGGTGGGGAACCCCTCCGTGAGGATGAGCAGTTCCTTCTCCATCTGGGCGAGGGTATCATCATTCGTGCAGAGGAAGCCCCCGATATTCGCCAGCCCGTCTTTCTTGGCGGACATCGTACAGCCGTCAGCGTAGGAGAACATTTCGCGGGCAATCTCACGCACCGTCTTGTGCTGGTAGCTCGGCTCGCGCAGTTTGATAAAATAGGCGTTCTCGGCGAAACGGCAGGCATCGATATAGAAGGGTATCCCGTGCGATCGGCAGATTTCGCTCACAGCGCGGATGTTCGCCATCGACACGGGTTGACCGCCCCCTGAGTTGTTCGTGACGGTCATCATCACTAACGGGATACGCTCTGCACCAACCTCACGGATCAGGTTTTGCAGTCCTTCCACATCCATGTTGCCCTTGAACGGGTGGGGTTCGGTGGTCTGGCGTGCTTCGGGGCAGGGCAAATCCACTGCACGACCGCCCCGATACTCGATATTGGCGCGCGTGGTGTCGAAGTGCGTGTTGTTCGGGATGATGCTGTCGGGCTTACAGAGTAGGGCGAACAGGATGCGCTCCGCAGCGCGCCCCTGATGCACAGGGATGACATGCTTGAAACCGAAAATCGAGCGAACGGTTTCCTCAAAGTGATAGAAGCTTTGGCTCCCTGCATACGACTCGTCCCCGCGCATGATGCCCGCCCACTGCTCCGAGCTCATCGCTGAGGTGCCCGAATCGGTCAGTAGGTCGATCATCACTTCGTCGGATTTCACGAGGAAAAGGTTGTAATGGGCGCGCTGGAGGATACGCTCACGCTCTTCGCGGGTGGTCAGCCGTATCGGCTCCACCGCCTTGATGCGAAACGGCTCGATAATCGTTCGGTACGCCATCGTCCTGAGTAGGATTGTACCTGTTGATTATAAAAATACGGGGTCTGCCCGAGGGAGACAGCCCCGTTCAGCGCGTTTTACCCCGCTCGCTTACCCGTCAAGAGATAAGCGATGCGAGGATTTCTGTAGGTGTGTGCCTTTTTGGACACACGCCAATAATAGTCCTATAAAAACGATTTTGTGACAGAGATTCGGGGCGATTGGGGGAAATTAGGGCGATTCTTACAGGAAGGTCAACAGTTCGTCAAGGGAGGTTATCACGGGGACTTGGGCTTCGCTGGTGGGGGGTTCAATCCCCTCCCGATTGAGCCAAACCGCTTGCCAGCCTGCGTTGAGCGCGCCCTGCACATCGTGTTCCCACGAGTTGCCTACAAAAAGTATCTCTTGGGGTGGTACGCCAACGAGCGACTCGGCATAACGAAAGATTTCAGCGTGAGGCTTGCCGATGCCGACCTCACCCTCGATTGCCACCACATCAAAGAGCGGTTCGATTCCCAGCACTTGGAGTTCGCGTCGCTGTTCGTAGGCAGGTCCGTTGGTGATGACCATCAGCGGATAGCGTGCCTTCAGCGCGTTCAGCACAGGCAGGGCGTCCTCGTGCAAGTGCAGGTACTGCTCGCGCAAGTGCGCATAGCGTTCGCTCACCTGCTCTGCCAGCCCATCGGTGGGGAGACCAATCAGGTTCAGCATCCTACGGAAGGTTTCGGTGCGAGTCACTGCGCCCGCCTTGAGATAGTGGGGATACCACCGCTCTGAGTGTATCTCGGCGTACATCGTCTTGAACGCTTGACGATAGTACTGGTCAAGCGTGTCGATATCCAATCCCGTGAGCGGATGCAGAATCTCTTCAAACACTTGGCGTCGCGCCCGAATGGCAGTGGGCAAGTAGACACACAGGGTGTCGTCCAAATCGAAGCCGACGGCGCGGATAGGATGGTTCACCATTTTCAGACAGTCTCTGGGGCGGGTGTCGGTTCGAGTTGGCGTCGGCGTTCGGCGTTGGCGCGGATGGTAGCAATCTCCTCTTCGGTGAGTGCGCGCTCGAAACTGCGAAAGCCTGCCAGTCGGAAGCCGTGCTTGCGTGCCATTGCCTGAGTCTCTTCCACTTGGCGCAGACTGACCTCCTTGCCGAGCGTGAAGTTCTCGATACGCCCCTCCAAAGCGAGCATCATCGTTTCGGACATGCAGGCGTAGGCGTGTTTGGGCGGGAAACCGAAGTTGAAGCCGAACTCCACATCGCCTGGCACCTCCACCAGACCGCCCTCGATGACCAACACATCGTTGCGTTCGCGTGCGACACGCACCGAAACATCGCGTGGGCGTGCCACATCGACCACCACCGCCCCCACCTTGAGGTCTTTGGGGTAAATCACGGCATCCACCGCGCTCGTGACGGTAATCACCACATCGGCGGAGGGCAGGTCGCGCGCAAGGTCGGTGGAAACGCGCACAGCACCCCGTGCACGAGTTTGAATCTGTTCGGCGATGGGTTCCAGTCGTTGGGTGTCGCGCCCGAGTAGGAGGATGCGTTCAGCTTGGGGCGCCAGCGCTTCGGCACAGGTGCGCCCGATCGAACCCGTCGCTCCCACGACCGCCACCGTCGCCTTCTCGATGGGGATGCCCATCTTCTCGGCACCCAAGATGGCGCCCTCGATAGCGGTGGCGACCGTGTAGCTGTTGCCTGTGGTCACGGCAATCGAGAGGTTTTTCGCAATCGTGATGCCCCCGTCGCCCACGACCGAGGTGAACGCGCCCAGCCCGATAATCTCCGCGCCCAACTCCTGCGCAATCTGACCACAGCGGATAATCTTTTGATAGACGAAGTTCAGCGGGAGTTCGAGCATCATCCGTGGCGAGAGCGGACAGCCGATGAACCAGCCTTCGGTCTCAGCACCCGTGAGCGAACGCACGCCCGTGATGTGCGAGACCACCATCGGTTCCTTGCGCTTGAGGAGGTTCTCAACCCACCGCTCGGGCAGATAGCGCGCAATCGGATACTTGCGTCCCGCATCGCGCTTCACATCGATCGGGTGTATCACAAAGGCGAATCGGTGCATCCTGCCCTTTAGGATACCCCAGCAGGGGGATTGGACTCGGAATAGACGGGGAAGTGAACTCGGAAAGTCGTGCCCTTGCCGACCTGCGAGTCGACCGTGATGAAACCGCCCATTTGATTGACCAAGCCCTGCACGGAGGCTAACCCCATCCCTGTGCCCTGACCAACCGATTTGGTGGTGAAGAAGGGTTCGAAGATACGCTCGCGCAGGTCTTCGGGGATACCCACACCCGTATCGCTCACTTCCAGCACCACATAGTCGGTCTCGGTGGGCGTCTCTGAGGACGGATCAACGGCGCGTGTAGTAGAGAGGCGAATCGTAAGCGTGCCACCTTGAGGCATGGCGTCCCGCGCATTGACCACCAGATTCAGCAAGATTTGGGTCATCGGGGTTTCGTCCGCCAAGATGAGAGCAACCTCCGACTCGGCGTTGATTTTCAGGCGAATATTTTCGGTCAAGACGCGCCTTAGAAACTCCTCGCTGTTCAACAGCCAAGCGCGCACATCGAACGGCTTGAGTTGGATTACCTGACGGCGCGCATAGGCAAGCAGTTGTTGGGTGAGCTCGGCGGCGCGCAAGCTCGCTTTCCGAATCCCTTCAAAGTAGCGTCGTACCGACTCGGATTTCGCGGCGGACATCCCCAGCTCGGCATATCCCAGAATGGCGGTGAGCAGGTTATTGAAATCGTGGGCAATCCCACCTGCCAGACGCCCGACCGTTTCCATTCGGTACGCCTGCTCGAGCTGTTGTTGAAGTTGTCGGAGCTCGGTGATGTCGACCTGCGTGCCCCAGACGCGCACAAGAAAGCCACCCTCAACAACCCCGAACATACTGTTGAGGATGTGTCGCTGTTTGCCTTCACGGTCTAACTCTATCGTCTCCGCTGCGTCAAGTCGATAGTTTTCGCTGGCGAGTCGCCTCAGCACTTCAAAGTTTATGGGGTCATCGGGTACATAGAATTCGGTCAGGTGCATCCCAACCATCTCTTCGGGAGATTCGTACCCATACATTTTCGCAAATGCGGGGTTGGCTTCGGCAAGGTAGCTCTTCTCCCACATCCACCGCACTTGTTCTTCCACAGGCAGGTCGATTGGCATCAGCTCATCGAACTCAAATCGCCATATCCCCTCGTTTGCCATTTGAATGAAAGTACGATAGCGTGCCTCGCTCTCTTCTAACTGCGCAAACAGGCGTTGGCGTTCGGTCACATCAATTAGAAGAGCATGAATGACTTTGCGGCCACGCGAGTTGATAAGAGTGTAGTAGGCTTCTAAATCACGCACTTCGCCCGATGCAGTTCGGTGGCAGGCGGGCACGACGCCATAGCGGTTGCTCTCAATCGTCGCTTGGAGCTCAGGGTTCCAGCAGTTCTCTTTCGCACTCAGGTCGGCGATGTGTTGCTGTACCAGTTCCTCGATGCGATATCCGTAAAATTGGCTGGCAGACGGATTAGCTGAGACAATCTGTCCCGTCTCGAAGTCCAGTATCAGTTGGGGCAGTGCGCTCTCCGTGAAGAGTTGCGCGCCCCACTCCTGAACCTCGAGGGCGTGTTCCAACTCAGCGACCCGCGCTCGCAACCGTTCCAGCTCCTGCTGAACAGGGTCTTTCGGCTCCGCTCCGGACTTCCCATGCATAGCTAATTTCCATTTTCGGTCGCTCACCTGTAATTCCTGCCGAATTTGTGGACAAGGTGGCGTTCTTAACATAGCCTTAACATTCAGAGAGGGTACAATACTGGAGCAGGAGGTTACGACTATGCGACGAACTGGATTCACACTCATCGAGCTCTTGGTCGTGATTGCGATTATCGCGATTTTGGCAGCAATTTTGTTCCCTGTGTTTGCCCAAGCTCGCGAGAAAGCACGACAGACCGCATGTCTATCGAACAGCAAGCAAATAGGACTTGGTATTCAGATGTATCTTAATGACTGGGATGAGACCTTCCCCCGCAACGACGACTGTATCGCCCCGAACCGAATTCCCTACCAGCCGAATGCAGTTGGCTGCTCAGGTCCCTACGGTCAACGCGTCAACCACTACAAGTGGCAATATTGGATTTATCCGTATGTGAAGAATATCGACATCTTCTTCTGTCCCAGCCGACAGTTCGATCGACAGGCTTGGGAGCAACACGCCGAGATTTTCGACGGAGGCTACTCGCTTGCACTCCACATCACTGGTGCGCTCAATACCTGGAACCGCACGGGAAATGCTCAGCAAATCCGCAACTCGTTCCTCGGTGGAAATATGGCAGGCGTTCAGCGCCCTGCTGAGACGATGATTGTGATGGAAGACAAGTTCCCCGCTGTGCGCCACTATGTGTTCGGTCCTCAGCCCAACCAGATTGCTTATCCGATGGCACACCGCCACCTGTGGGAGCTCTGGTTCTATCCCAACGGACGAAACCGCCCTGTCGACAGACGCGCCGCGCCTCATATGGACGGGATAATTATCGTCTATGTGGATGGGCACGCAAAATGGATGAATGTGCGCGAGTTCCTCGCCAAGTCACCCACGGCTCAGCAGTATCAGCCGTCCCCGCTCAGCGCGTTTCCAGGTGGAATGGCGTGGACAATCAGCCAACAGCCAACTTGGACGGGTGATTGGCCCCTATGGGGTCTCTACGGCAACTAAGGTTTTTTAGCCTGATATGTATCAAAAGCCCCCAATCTGTTGGGGGCTTTTGGCTTTTTTAACCCAACTTTCCTGTCGATACCGATGAGAGTGCCACAAAGGAAAGTTGTACAAAGGCGAAATCGCTCCCCCCATCTGTCACCCCTTACTGCACGACACTTTTTTGAGGGAGAATAGAGAACGGGCGCACACGGGGGTGCGCCCCTACACAACCACCTTACCTGTAGGGGCAGACCCCCGTGTCTGCCCTGCCAAACAGAAGCCCAACTCAAGCAAAAGTACGAAAAATTGTCGTGCAGTAAGTCTGTCACCCTGAGCGAAGCGAAGGGTCTCTATGTCGCCCCCGCCGAGATTCTTCGCCTTCGGCTCAGAATGACGAGAGAAGGGGCACTCGAATGACGCGAGAGGGGCAACAGGAAAGTTGGGTTAAGGTATCCTACCCTTGATGCGTTGGACGGCACAGGGGAACGAACGGACTCGTTGGCTGGGCAATCGCCTGTCTGCGCGAGGGATGCGCCGAAGCCGCGATTCAGAATGGCTCGTGCGCGTGGGACTGGAGCAGTACGCCTTTGAGAAAGAACTCTATATCGCCTCGTCCGAGTCGCCCCTACAGTTTGTAGACCCCGACACAGGGCGCATTCTGGGCATTTCGCCTCCGAACTCCGTCTGGCGTCTGATACGCGTGGGCGACCGCTATGTGGCAGAAGGGGGACTGCGTTCGGTGGAGTCGTCGCGCTTAGTGGTGCAGGCGGAGGTTGGCGGTTTCGTAGCGGTGGGTACGCGCCCCGACACGCTCCGACGCTATCGTGGACACTTGGAGTGGGTTCTACGGGACGGCAAACTGCTCACAATCAACTGGGTGCGCTTCGATGACTACTTGAGGGCGGTTCTGCCCCGTGAGATGCCAGTGCGGTTTCACTTGGAAGCGTTGAAGGCGCAGGCGGTATCGGCACGCTCGTTCACCTTCCGACGGCTGAACCGTTTCCGCGAGTGGGGCTACGACCTGTGCGACCATGCCCCGTGCCAAGTGTATGGCGGGGTCGATGCCGAACATCCCACCACCAACCAAGCGGTCGAAGCGACCGAGAGCATGGTGCTGTGGGTGGGGAGGCAGGTGCTGGATGCGGTCTACTCGTCCAGTTGTGGCGGGCATACCGCGCCCATCGAGGTGGTGATGCCTGGAGCGCGTCCTCTCCCACCTCTGCGTGGTGCGCCCGATACACCCCGTCGAGGTCAGCCCTACTGCCACATCGCCCCGAACTGGCAGTGGGAACTGGAGCTGACTGCCGAGCAGTTGCAGAAGGTTTTTCCCGCTTTGGGCGCAGTGCACGCGTTGGAGGTTGCTCGACGCGCTGTGAGCCAGCATGTGGCAGAACTACACTTGAAGGGGCAACGCACTTCGCTGGTCGTTTCTGGAGCCGAGTTTCGCAATCGGGTCGGAACGGCGCTCGTGCGAAGCCCGCGCTTCGAAGTTCACCCCGTGCAGGGTGGCTGGAAGTTGGTGGGTCAAGGCTTTGGGCACGGCGCAGGGATGTGCCAGTGGGGCGCGCAGGGGCGCGCTCTGGAAGGGCAAGACTATCGCCAAATCCTCTCTGCCTACTACCCTGACGCGGAGTTGAGGCGGTTATAACCCCAACGCCTTCGCATAGGCTTCGGTCGCACGGCGTGGGTCTTCAGCACCGATGATGCCCGATAGCACCGCCACACCCTGCACGCCCGCTTCCATCACTTCAGACACCTTTTCGGGCGTGATGCCCCCAATCGCAATCAGGGGCAGAGGAACCGCCTCGCGCACGGTCTTCAACAGCCCAACTCCTTTCGCTGGCTCATGAGGGTGACTCAGGGTCTCGTAGATGTTGCCGATAATCAGATAGTCTGCGCGTTCTAAGTAAAACTGTCGTGCCATCACCGCCGAATGTGCCGAGCGACCGATGAGCCAGTTGGGAAACTCGCGCGGGACAAACACCGGCGACCACTCAGGAATATGCACTCCGTCTGCTCCAACCCACTGTACCAAGTTCGGGTAGGGATTGACCGAAAAGAGCGCGCCGTAGTCTTTTGTTAGGGAACGCAACGCTTGGGCGATATCCAAGCACTGTAGGGCAGGCAGGTCACGAATGCGCAACAGAAGCCAGTTCGCACCGCCCTCCAAAGCCCGCTGAGCAACTGCAAGGGTGTGTTCTACCTCTGCCTGAGGCGTCCAAGGCAGTATCACCATCAGGACGCGTTCAGGAATCGTCGGCTTCATCTACGAGCGCACTACCCCTTCTAACGGGCTGGACGCCGAAGCGTAGGGCAGTTTGGGAATGCGCCCTGCCAAATATGCCTTGCGCCCTGCCTCAACCCCCAACCGAAACGCCTCTGCCATCAGCACAGGGTCTTCCGCCTTCGCGATCGCCGTGTTGATTAGCACCGCATCACAGCCCAGTTCCATCGCAATCGCCGCATCGGACGGTACACCCAACCCCGCATCGACCACCACAGGCACATCGCACTGCTCCACGATGATACGGATTGGCTCCAGCCCCGCGCTGAAGCCCTGCCCCGTGCCAATCGGCGCAGCGAGTGGCATTACCGTCGCACAGCCGATTTCTTCCAATCGCTTCGCCAGTTCGGGGTCGCTGTTGATGTAGGGCAGAACCACGAACCCCTCCTCGACCAACACCTTGCACGCCTCGTAGGTGCCAATCGGGTCGGGCAAGAGATATTTGGGGTCGGGCACAACCTCCACCTTCACCCAGTCGCCCAGCCCCATCGCACGGGCAAGACGCGCCACCCGTATCGCTTCCTCTGCCGTGTGACACCCTGCGGTGTTGGGAAGGATTTGGTAGCGTGTCCAGTCGATCTCGTCCAGAATCGAGCGTTTAGGGGCGTCAAGGTCGATTCGGCGCAGGGCGACGGTGATAATCTCGGCTCCCGACGCTTCAATCGCACGGAGCATCGTCTCGATGTCGGGATATTTGCCCGTGCCGACCATTAGGCGAGAGTGGAAGGTCTTGCCTGCAATCACCAGTGGGTCGTTGGTCATCACGGGTAATTATACCGTACCGCAAGATTCCTGTTCGCTCCCTCTGTCAAAAATCGGCTATAATATATGCGAAGCCGATTGTGGAATGAATCGGTGGTAGGACAGGCTGATGAGAGTTAGCATCTTTGGACTGGGCTATGTGGGAGCAGTCTCCTCCGCCTGCTTCGCGAAGGAGGGGCATACCGTCGTGGGAGTGGATGTCGACCCCTACAAACTGAACCTGATACGCGAAGGGCGTGCCCCGATTGTGGAAGAGAACTTGGAACCACTCCTACAGCAAGCGGTTCAATCGGGGCGACTCACTGTTACGGACGATGCCCACCAAGCCGTTTACCAAACCGAGATTTCGCTTCTGTGTGTCGGCACTCCCAGCAAGGAGAACGGCGACCTCACCACCGATTACTTGGAGCGCGTCGCACGCCAGATTGGTGAAGCTCTCGCCACAAAAGATTCCTATCACATCGTGGTCATTCGGAGCACTATCCTGCCCGGCACCGCCGAGGAGGTCGTGTTGCCTATATTGGAAGAGGCGTCGGGCAAACGCGTGAACGAGCATTTCGGGCTGGCGGTGAACCCCGAATTCCTGAGAGAGGGCACGGCGATTGCCGATTTCTATGACCCCCCTTTCACGATTGTCGGCGCGCTCAAGCCAGAGGATGCCCAAACCGTCGCCCAACTCTACGAGGGCGTCAAGGGGGAGCTGTTCCTGACCTCCATCCGCACCGCCGAGATGATTAAATACGCTTGCAACGCCTTTCACGCAGTCAAGATTACCTTTGCCAACGAAATCGGGATGCTCTGCAAGGCGGAGGGCATCGACAGCCAAGAGGTAATGCGCGTCTTCTGTGCCGATACGAAGCTCAACATCTCGCCCAAGTACCTGATGCCGGGCTTTGCGTTCGGGGGGTCATGTTTGCCGAAAGACCTGCGCGCCCTGACCTATCGGGCGCGTTTCCACGACCTGAGCCTGCCTATGTTGGAACAGGTGATGCCCAGCAATCGCCACCAGATCGAACAGGTGGTGAAGCAGGTGATACGCCTGCGCAAGCGTCGCGTGGGATTGTTCGGTCTCTCGTTCAAACCTGGCACGGACGACCTGCGTGAAAGCCCCTTGGTCGAGCTGGCGGAACAACTCATCGGCAAGGGCTACCGCTTGCTCATTCATGACCCGAATGTCTCCTACGCCGCACTTCACGGCTCCAACAAAGCCTATATCGAGCGTGAAATCCCCCACATCCGCGAGATTTTGCGGGAAAACCCCGAAGAGGTCGTCCAACACGCAGAGGTGTTGGTGATTGGACATATGGATAAGGCACTGCGCGCCCGTTTCCCAGAGTGGGTGAAACCGGGACAGGTTGTGGTCGACCTAGCGCGCGCCGTCAATCCCAACGAGATACGAGGCGACTATGTCGGATTATACTGGTAAATGTAAAGGGAGAATATTGATTTTGGTCGAGAACCTGCCCGTGCCGATGGACAGGCGCGTGTGGCAGGAGTCTCTGGCTTTGAGAGATGCGGGCTACGAGGTCTCGGTCATCTCTCCGCGACCTCACGATGAGCCAGAGTATATGGAGTTGCAGGGCGTTCACCTCTACCGCTATCCGCTTCCACCGCCCACCAAGAGCGTGTTCAGCTTCTTCCGCGAGTTTACCTACTGCTGGATTCAGACTTGGCAGTTGGCGAAGCGGGTTTACAAAGAGCGCGGGTTCGATGTGATTCATACCTGCAACCCTCCCGATACCTTCTGGCTGATAGGACGATGGTACAAGCGCAAGGGTGTGAAGTTCGTGTTCGACCAGCACGACCTGTGCCCCGAGCTGTTCGAATCGCGCTTTCAGCGTCGGGGACTGCTCCACAAAGGGCTACTCTGGCTGGAACAGCAGACCTATCGCACGGCGGATGGCGTGATTGCGCCCAACGAGTCGTATCGACGAGTGGCAATCGAACGGGGCGGGATTCCCCCCGATCGGATTACGGTGGTGCGCAGCGGTCCATTGGCGAGCCGTTTCCAGCGCGTCGAACCCGACCCCTCTCTGAAGCGGGGCAAGCCCTATATGGGCGTCTATCTCGGTGTGATGGGCGCACAAGATGGCGTGGACTACCTGCTCCGTGCCATTCGCCATGTGGTCTACGACTTCAACCGCACCGACATCCTATTCGTGCTGATTGGCGGAGGTGATATGTATGACGACCTTGTCCAACTCAGCAAAGAGCTCAAGATTGAGCCGAATGTGCATTTTACAGGGCGCATCCCTGACGAAGACCTCCTGCGCTACTTCAGCACTGCCGATATTGCGCTTGCACCTGACCCGTACAATCCACTCAACGATGTCTCCACGATGAACAAGGTGATTGAGTATATGGCGGTCGGCTTGCCGATTGTGTCGTTCGACCTGCGCGAGTCGCGCTACTCGGCTCAAGATGCGGCAGTCTATGTGCCGAATAACGATGAGCGCGCTTTCGGCAAGGCGATTGTAGACTTGATTGATGACCCCGAAAAGCGTGCCCAGATGGGCGCAATCGGACGCAAACGGTTCCTCGAATGTCTTAGCTGGGAACACAGCCGAGAGAAACTGGTAGAGTTCTACGACAATCTATTCGCAACATCGTCTAAACGAACAAAGTCCTCCGTGAAGAAATAGGGGCAGGCATATGAGAAAGGTCTTACTGGTGTATGCGGGCGATTTTGAAAGCTACCCGATGGGTGGCGTGCTGGAGTATACGAAGAACTTCGCACGCTACGCTCCAGGTGCGCTCGCCTGCGTCGGCATCACCGTAGACCCGAATGTGCCCGTTGGGCAGTGGACGACCGTGCGAATCGGGAATGTGGAGCGACCCTTCCTACCCATCCTATTCGTGGATGACGAGAAACAGCGTCGCTCCAAGATACCGCTCAACTACAAGTTCATTCAGGCACTACGACGCACCCGCCCCCTGTTCCTGAACCCTGAAGATGTGGTCTATATCCAGCGTGCAGAGCACTGGCACGCTTTCAAAGACACCTCGAACCCACTCTATTTCAATACACACGGGCAGTCCGCCTTTTTTGAGAAGTGGACGCGCCACCCGCTCTTCCGCTGGCGTGCGTTTCGGGCATGGTTCTACCGAATGGAAGCGCGCGTGTTCCAGTTCGCACAGGGGGTCATCACGATTAGCCCCGCCGATTACGACTACTATGTGGGCAAGTTTCCCCACCTGAAAGAGAAGATTCATTTCGTGCCGTTGGGCATCGAAATCGATGAATACCAGCCCCAACCCCGCAACGAAGACGGCACGATTCGAGTCCTGTTCGTAGGGCGACTCGACGCCTCGAAGGGGTTGGACTTGTTGATTGCAGGTTTCGCACGGTTCCATGCGCGCCATCCGAACTCGAAACTGATCTTCGTCGGGGGTTCACAGGATTTCAGCCCTGTGGAAGCGGATGTGAAGCGGTGGATTGCCGAGCATCGACTGAGCGAGGCAGTAGAGATGACAGGACTGCTCCCACGCAGTGCGATTCTGCCCTACTATCACCAAGCCGATGTGTTCGTGCTGACTTCGCATTGGGAAGGATTGCCGACCGCCCTGCTGGAGGCGTTAGCCTGTGGCGTGCCCGCCGTGGTGACGAATGTGGGCGGAATGCCCAGTGTGGTGCAGGACGACTATAACGGCTATGTGCTGAAGGAGCGCAACCCCGACCAGTTGGCGAACCTACTGGAGCGCGCCGTTCAGAACCGAACCGTGTTGAGCCAAAACGCACGCCAGACCGCCGAACGCTACTCGATCCAAGCGCACACCCAGCGCGTCTGGCAGATTATGAAACTGGAGACCTATTCACAAGCAATCGCTCAGGAACTCGTATGTTGAAGACCAAACGAACCGACTCGGAACTACCTGTGATGCCAGGAGACCGAAAAGTGCTTCTGGTGCTGGAGAATCTGCCCGTGCCTCACGATAGGCGGATGTGGCAGTTGGCAACCTCGCTTCAAAGAGCGGGTTATCATGTGTCCGTCATCTCTCCGCGCCCGCCCGAAGACCCCGAGTATTGCGTGAAGGAAGGGGTTCACCTCTATCGCTATCCGATGCTTCCCCCCACTCGCAGTGTGGGCAGTTTCCTCAGGGAAGCGTTCTATTGCCTGTGGCACACCTTCCGCCTCAGCAAGCGTGTTGCAAAAGAGCAAGACTTCGATGTGGTGCATGTCGGCAATCCGCTCGATATCTTCTGGTCGCTGGGACTCTACTACAAACTGCGGGGCAAGAAGTTCGTGTACGAACATCGCGACCTCTGCCCCGAACTCTACGAAGTGCGATTTGGCAAGAAGGGGCTGTTCTACCATATCCAAGTGCTGTTTGAGCGATGGTCGTACCAGATTGCGGACATGATTATCGAGATGAACGAGTCGTACCGCAAGAACGCTATCGAGCGGGGCGGCGCGCCTGCCGAGCGAATTGTGATTGTGCGTAGCGGTCCCCGTGCCTCCGAGTTTGTTCCTGTAGAGCCTGACCCCACCCTCAAGCAGGGCAAGAAGCATATGGTCTGCTACTTGGGCGTGATGGGACCCCAAGACGGAACCGACATCTTCGTCAAAGCGGCGTATCACATCCTGCGCAATCGGGGCTACACCGATGTCCATTTTGTGGCGGTTGGTTCGGGCGACTGTTTGGAAGAGGTCAAACAGTTAGCACACGATTTGGGCATCGCGGAACATATCACCTTCACAGGCTTCATCCGCGAGCGCGAACCGCTTCTGCGCTATCTCTGTACTGCCGATGTGGGCGTTGCGAGCGACCCAGATAACACCTACACCGCACGCTCCACGATGAACAAGATTATCGAGTTTATGGCGCTTGGCATCCCGATTGTCGCCACGCGCAGCATCGAGAACAAGTGGTCGGCTCAAGATGCGCTGGTTTCGCCATCTTCCGATAGTCCCGAAGCGTTCGGCGATACGATTCTGGAACTGCTCCACGACGAAGAGCGACGCAAGCGTATGAGTGAGTTCGGGCGCCGACGCTTCTTAGAGTGCCTCAGCTGGGAGCATAGCGAAGTGATGCTCCTCACCGCCTACGACCGCCTCTTTCAGGGTCTGCCCCCCACCTGCGAACCAAAGTAGGTTATAATAGGGGGTATGAAGGCACGGTCGGTGTGGGTTATTATTGGTGTCCTCTGCCTCGCACTTTTCGTGTGGGCACAGCGCGTGGATTACACAGGTTATCAGGTTCTGCGCATCAAGTTAGACCATCCCAAGCAGTGTGAACAGATTCACGCCCTCGTGCGCGACATTTGGACTTGCCACCAACAGGGGAACACCGTCGATGTATGCGCCTCGCCTGAAGAGCGTCGTGCGCTGGAAAAAGCAGGTTTTCGGTGGACGGTGCTGATTGATGATGTTGAAGCACTCATACGCCAACAGCAGACCGACTTCCTGCCCCAAGATGGTGACCTGTTCGGGCGATACCTCACACTGGACGAAGTCTACGAAGCGATGCGCCAGTTAGCCCTGCAGAACCCCCGCCTCGTGCAGAGGATAACAGTGGGGCAGTCGGTAGAGGGACGCCCGATTTATGCCCTGCGCCTCACGAAAGACCCTCGCCGAGCACGCGTCTATCCCAATCGCCCTCAAGTGGTCATCAACGGCGCTCAACACGCTCGCGAGTGGATTTCGGTCTCGGTGACGCTCTACCTTGCGTATGCGCTGGTCGCGGGCTACAGCACCGATACACGCGTTCAGCGATACCTCGACCGATTGGAAGTCTACCTTGTGCCTGTGGTGAACCCCGACGGCTATCTGTTCAGCTGGACGACCGACCGCCTCTGGCGCAAAAATCGGCGATTTTTGGGAACGAACGCGTTCGGGCAACCGATTTATGGGGTGGACTTGAACCGAAACTGGGGCTATCAGTGGGGTGGGGTTGGCTCCAGCGGTCAGCGCACTTCTCAAACTTATCGCGGACCTGCGCCTTTCTCAGAGGCTGAGACCTACACCTTGAGCCGATGGATATCGAGCCTACCAACCCTGCGCGCCCATCTGGATATGCATAGCTACTCGCAGCTCATTCTGTGGCCCTGGGGCTTTACCGACGAGTTGCCTCCATTCAACCCCGTATTTCAGCGTGTGGGGCAAGCGATGCAATCGGCGATTCAAAGCGTGTACGGCTTGGAATATGTCATCGGTCCTATCTACACCACCATCTACCCCGCCAGCGGTGGGATGACCGACTGGGTGTTCGCTGCGAAAGGCGCGCTCTCGTTCTCCTACGAACTGCGCGACACAGGGCAATACGGTTTCCTGCTCCCGCCCGACCAGATACGCCCCAACGCTGAAGAGGTCTATCCCGCAGTGCTGGAACTGCTTCAGTGGGCTTACGAACGCGATTGGCGTGAGTAGCCCCTGCGAACGGGTATAATTTCGCTGATGCGAGTGCGTATCAACGGCACGGAACGCGACCTGCCCGAGCCGACCACCCTACTTCAACTGCTGAGCGAACGCGGAATCGACCCCCGAACGGTGGTGGTGGAATATAACTACGAAATCGTGCCCCGCGAGCGGTATGGCGAAATCACGCTCAAGGAAGGCGATAACCTCGAAATTGTCCAGATGGTGGCAGGGGGCTAAGCGTGGAGAAGGTCATCGTTATTGGCGCGGGCATCATTGGCTCGGCAATCGCACTGGAACTCCACCAGCGCGGACTGAAGGTCGTTTTGATTGAGAGCGATTCGGCAGGCGGACAGACCTCTATCGCCTCGGCAGGGATGGTCAACCCCTTCAGCCTCACTCCTGACGACTCGGACGCGCTTGCTCTGTACACTCTCAGCCGAGATCTCTATCCCGGTTGGGCACAGTTGCTCTACGAACGCACAGGTATCGACATCGGCTGGAAGATGACCGGCAGCCTCCGCATCGCCCTCACCCCTCCCGACTGTGCGCAACTTCACGCGCAACACCAGTGGATTGCGAAGTACGAGCCAGAAGCGCAACTGATTGATGGGAAGACTGCTCGTGAGTGGGAACCGTCAATCAATGCCGAGTGCGACTGTGCCCTGTGGCTCCCGCGTGAAGGGCGCGTGCAGACCGAACGGTTGATGTCTGCGCTTCATAGTGCTTTGCGCTACGCTGACGTAGACTGCTACTGGGGGCAACCGGTGTTGGGCTTTGCGTCCGATTCAAAACGCGTTCGGGGAGTGCGAACCGCTTCGGGCACGCTCAGTGCCGATGCGGTGGTCGTGGCGTCGGGCGCGTGGTCGGGCGGTTTGCTCCAGTCGCTTGGCGTCTCCATTCCTGTGCAACCCATTCGTGGGCAGACGCTTTTGCTGACCGATTTGCCCCTGCGTGTTCAGCGCATCCTTGTCTCACCGATTGGTTATCTTGTGCCTCGTGCGGATGGAACGCTTCTGCTGGGCGCAACTCGTGAGCAGGCTGGGTTCGATTTTCGGGCGACTGCAGAAGGCTTTGCGCATCTGCTCCACACCCTCTCTCGGCTCAGCCCGCGCTTGATGCACGCTACGATTACGGGGCACACGGTGGGCTTACGCCCCGGCACACCCGACAATAACCCGCTTATCGGCACTTTGGATGGCTGGGACGGACTGTACATGGCGACAGGACACGCCTATCACGGCATCCTGCTCGCCCCCGCAACCGCGCAAGCCATCGCTGACCTGATTACGATTGGCGATACCAATCTGCCCATCGCGCCATTCAACCCAAACCGCTTTGCAAGGAGTGAACAATCATGATAACCTACCCTATGATTGAAGCGAAGGCGTTTGACCCCAGCTCGGATGAACCGCTTCGGATTAACGCTCCCTTAGTTGCCGATTGGCTTGTGCAGTTCCTTCGAGACGAGGTCGGTCGGCGTCGGGGGTTCCAAAAAGTACTGCTGGGCTTGTCTGGTGGGGTCGACTCGTCTCTGGTTGCTTATCTCTGTGCCCGCGCTTTCGGTCCAGAGAACGTGTACGCTTTCCTAATGCCTTACAAGATTAGTAGCCCAGAGAGTCTGGAACACGGCAATTTGGTGGTGCGTGAGTTGGGCATCCATTCGCGCATAATCGAGATTACGCCGATGGTGGATGCCTACCTGACGCACTATGAACCCGACGCCAGCCCCACTCGGGTCGGCAACATCTGTGCGCGAACCCGAATGATTATTCTGTTCGACCAGTCCGCCAAGTTGAATGCCCTGCCGATTGGCACAGGCAACAAGAGCGAACGACTGTTCGGCTACTTCACTTGGCACGCGGATGATGCGCCTCCAGTGAACCCGATTGGCGACCTGTTCAAGACCCAAGTGTGGCATTTGGCGCGCTATGTGGGTGTGCCCGAAGTGATTGTCAATAAGCCCGCTTCAGCAGACCTCATCGTGGGGCAGACTGATGAAGGCGATTTCGGCATCTCCTACAAAAAGGCAGACCGCATCTTGCACTTCCTCACGCAGGGCTACTCACCTGAGCGTCTTGTGCAAATGGGTTTCCCAGAAGAAGAAGTGCTACTCGTCAAGCGTAAGGTCGACAGCACACACTGGAAGCGCCACCTGCCTACGACAGCAATGCTCTCCACCACAGCGATTGGCGAGTACTATCTGAGACCTGTCGATTTCTGAGGTTCCCTATGCAGAACATCTCATTTCGTGTCGCAGTCGGTCAAATGCGCCCTGAGAAGGGGCAGTATCGCAAGAATCTGGAGACTATCGGCAGTCTCATGGCACAATGCCTGCAGGCAGAACCCGCTGTAGATGTGCTGGTTCTGCCTGAGACCGCCACCACAGGCTACTTCATCGAGGGGGGCGTGCGCGAACTGGCGATGTCAGCCGATGCGCTCTATAATGACCTCAAGTGCCTCTATCAGGACTTAGCACCAACCCGCCCCCTGGATGTATGTGTTGGTTTCTACGAGCTCTATCAAGGCGAGTACTTCAACTCTGCGCTCTATGCAACTTTTATGCCCGAAGCTGAACAGTCCCAACTCAACCATGTGCATCGCAAGTTCTTCCTACCGACTTATGGTGTGTTTGAGGAGGAGCGCTTTGTGGCACGGGGCAGTCGGTTGGAGGTATTTTCCACCCGTTTCGGGCGTTCGGCAATCCTTATCTGCGAAGATGTATGGCACTCGGTGACCTCCATGATTGTCGCCCTGAAGGGAGCGCAGGTGATTTATGTGCCCACCGCCTCCCCAGCGCGAGGCTTCCAGAGTGATGCGATTGAGAATGTCGAAGCCTATCGCCGAATGCTCACCCAAATTGCTGGCGAACATACTCTGTTCGTGGTGCAGTCCAGCCTCGTAGGCTTTGAAGGGGGCAAGGGCTTTGTGGGGAGCTCTTGGGTCGTCAATCCCTTCGGAAAGGTCATTGCGCAGGGTCCTGTCGGGCAACCCGCTTTGATTGTGGTGCCCATCCACTTAGATGATGTGGCGATTGCACGCGCTCAGCTGCCCTTGCTCTCCGATTTGCGCTCAGTGATGCCCGATGTCTTGATAAACCTTGAACAGATTCTTCGGGGGGAACGCATATAGGCTGAGTGCGGTATAATCCTGTAGGAGGTGAAATGATGCGACGCCGACGCACACCAATTGGACTAATTGGCTTGATTATTATCCTAATTGCCTTTGTCGCTTGGTACGGTTGGACGACACAGGTCGCCCCGATTATACAGGAGAACCAACCCCCTACCCAGACGGCGAATCAGAATCAGCCTGCCCAGCCTGTGACTCCACCTTCTCCTGAGGAAGTCAAGGCACAGTTAGAGCAAAGCAAAGCTGCTGCGCAAGCGAAACCTGAACCTGCACCGAACCAGAAACAGCAGCCCCAACCGAAAACAGAGTTGCCGAAACCCGATCCGAGCCGTGATGTGATGCCCTACTGGTGGGAAATTACGCCACCGCCTACTGCTGAAGGCAACTCAAAGAGGTGAACGAAAAGGAGGAGGAGCGACGATGCTCTCAAGAGCCTTCGTGCTAAAAGTGGCAGAGCTGCCTGCATTCAAGAACTGGATCAAGCACAGTCGGATGACTCAGGGCTTGGTCAAGCGTTTTATTGCAGGTGAGGATGTCGAGACCGCAATTCGTATTGCGCGCGAACTCAATCAACAGGGTTTCAAGGTGGCTCTGGACTATCTGGGCGAAGATACTCACCAAGAGTCAGACGCGGAGATGGCAGCGCGCCAGTATATGCTGTTGCTTGAGCATATCTACAAAAGTGGCGTCGACTCCTGTATTTCTATCAAGCTGACGCAACTGGGTCTGGATATCAGCGAGTCGCTTTGCAAGCAGAATCTGGAGCGTGTGCTGAAGACAGCACACGATTTAGGCAACTTCGTTTGGATTGATATGGAAAGTAGTAAACACACGGAGGCAACACTCCGTCTGTTCGGTAAGGTATTTCCTGAATATCCGAACACGGGTACCGTGCTTCAAGCCTATCTGTATCGCACTCCCCAAGATTTGGACTATCTCATCGGCTTGGGCGCACGAGTTCGTCTGGTAAAGGGCGCGTATGCCGAGCCTCCAGAGGTCGCCTATCCTAAGAAGAAGCAAGTCGACCAGCAGTTCGATATTTTGATGGAAAAGCTAATCCGTGAGGGTAAGGAACCTGCTATTGCCACGCACGACACCCAGCTTATCGCAAAAGCGAAGCAATACGCCCAGCAGTACGGTCTGGCAAAGGACCAAATCGAGTTCCAACTTCTCTACGGCATCAGCCGAGAACTGCAGAAACAGCTGGTCGCGGAGGGCTATCGCACGCTCATCTATGTACCTTACGGCGAGCAGTGGTATCCCTACTTCTCTCGCCGACTGGCGGAGCGACCTGCGAACCTCTACTTCATCTTGCGGAGCTTGTTCCGCAAGTAAGGGGATCAATCGTCGTCTTCCTCAACTGCTTGGGCACGCTCTTTCAACAGAGGGAGTGCTGAGCGAAAGGTATCTGTGCCTGCTTCGTAGAGCATCTCGTAGATTGCTGACTCAGTGGAAGTGATGACCACCCCCGCTTGCTGAAGCCGACGCAGTGCATATTTCCACTCGGTTTTCTCTCTGCTTGCGGTTGCATCAAAGGGGATATGTACGGGGTAGCCGAGCTTGATTAGGTCTAAGGCAGTCTGAAGTACGCAGATATGGCTCTCAATCCCCACAAGCAGAACTTGTGAGCGCCCCTGCCCTTGTAAGCGTCGCAAGAATGCATCAGACCCCACACACGAGAAGGTGAGCTTATCGATGACTTGAGATGCCCAATCTGCACTCTCAAACTCTGGTGCGATTCCGCCGAGTTTCTCTGCGTTGTGAGTAGTGGCGATTATGGGGATTTCCAGCAGTTTGGCTATCTCGGCGAGGTGTTGAATGTTGCGAATGGTCTTCTGAGCGACTTTGATAGGCTCCAATAGGCGTGCCTGCACATCGACAATAACAAGCACTGCTTTGCTTGCATCCAATAACAGTTCCGAGCGTTCCATTTACTTTACCTCCAGTTTGACGACTGTGTTGGCAGGGTCGGGTAATGTTTCGGGTAGGTTCAGAACAAGACCCCTGCTGTCTTGTTGAAAAGTCAGGTTGCTTTTACCTTGTAAGAGGCTGGCTTGCACCACTCTCTTGGGAAACTCAGGAATTCGTAGGGTATGGTCGGTTGATGGTTCCCAGATGTGGAGGTAGAAATTACTACCCTTGCGCGTACAACCTCCCCATGGAGTTTTTTGAAGCACGCGTCCACGCGTTCCATAAATCGACTCACCATTCACTCTAAGCCATTTACCTATGCCTTCGAGCCTTTCTACATGCTCTGATTGTATAGTGCCGTCTGGTTTCGGTCCGACATTCAACAGAAGATTCGCATCTCGCGTGGCACAGGTCGCAAGGATACGGATCAGGTCTGTAACGCTTTTATGAGCGTTGTCCCCTGCATTATAGCCCCAGCTGTTATTGATAGTCATGCAGGTTTCGTATAGGGCGTTTTCGTGCAGGTCGGTAGGATTGAAGCCTGCTTTGTTCTCGCCAGGCAAGTCTTGCTCAAAGGTCTGAATGTCTTCTTCAGGCAGAGGTGTCTGATGATGATTATTGCCGATGATTGCGTCGGGTCTTATCTTGCGAATCGCCTGATAGAGCGGGGTGAGTTTCCATGTCTTGTCGAGGTTATCGGGCTTTTCCCAGCATCCGTCAAGCCAGATTCCTGTGGGTAGGTATTTCTGGAACAGCTCCAAGACTTGACTGTGCCAATAGCGTGTATAGGTGTCCCAGTCGTTTTTGTAGGCGGGGTGATGCCAATCCAGAGGGGAGTAATAGAAGATGAGGTCGATGTTTTGACGCTCGCACTCTTGAGCGAGTTCTGCGATAGGGTCGCGCTTGAAAGGGGTATTGGTGATTTTGTACTCGGTGTATTGGCTATCGTACATGCAGAATCCATCGTGGTGTTTGGCAGTGATGGTGATGTATCGCATTCCTGCGCGCTTGACCAGAGCAACCCACTCTCGTGCGTTGAAGAGTGAGGGATTGAACTGGTGTTGGAGTTTCTCGTACTCTTGCACAGGGATTTTTTCATGGTACATCACCCACTCACCCCTGCCGAGCACAGAGTAGATGCCCCAGTGGACGAATAGCCCGAATCGATGACCTCGAAACCGCTCTCGTGCTTTCTCTCTTGCCTTGTCCATATTGCTCACCCTTGATTTTCACATGAAAAGTGGGGGGCTAAAAGCCCTCTGGTGCAATAATCTCCAAAATGCGCCCTAGCTCCTCTTCCGAGTAGAACTCGATAACGATGCGTCCGCTACCACCTGCTACCTGGACGACCTGGACGCGCGTACCGAGATAGGCACTGAGGTTATACTCCAACGCCTTAATCTCAGGTGGAACTGCCGATGGTTGAGGCGCCGATGGATTGATTCGAGGCGGATTATTCATCTCCATTCGCAACTCGCGTGCTTGTTGCTCGGTGGCGCGAACGCTCAATCCATCCGTCGTAATCTTCTGCCAAAGCTGGCGTTGTTGAACCGCATCTTTGACCATCAGCAATGCGCGCCCGTGTCCCTCACTTATGAGACCTTGCTTGATGCTGTCTACGATGTATTCAGGGAGCTGAAGGAGCCTAATCGTGTTGGAGATTGCAGGAACGCTTTTGCCAACACGCTGAGCGACCTGTTCCATCGTGAGACCGAACTCGTCCATCAGCCTCTTATATGCCAGCGCAGCGTCAATCGGGTTGATGTCTTCACGCTGAACATTCTCCACCAGCGCCATCTCAAGCATTTGCTGTTCCGAAGGCGAACGCACGATAGCAGGAATTCGTTCCAGCCCCGCCATCTGAGAAGCGCGGAGCCGACGCTCTCCCGCAATCAACACATAGTCTTCAGCACCCTCTTGACGCACGATGATTGGCTGGATAACACCTAACTGGCGGATAGAGTCTGCCAATTCCCTAAGCGAATCTTCGTCGAACTGTTGACGGGGCTGGAAAGGGTTCGCACGAATCTGGCTGATAGGTATCTCCTTCACAAGGGCTTCTGAGAAGTCCTCGCGCCCCATCAGCGCACTCAATCCTTTACCTAATCCGCGACGCGCCATAGTCCCGTACCTCCTGTGCTAACTGCAGATATGCTAAAGCTCCCTTTGAGCGTGGATCGTACTCTATCACTGGTTGCCCGAAACTGGGGGATTCCCCAATCCGAACATTGCGGGGGATGACGGTTTGGGCAACTTTGGTTCCAAAGAACTTGCGCACTTCACTCTCCACCTGCTCCGCTAACCGAGTGCGTGCATCGTACATCGTGAGCACAACCTTCCAGACCTCCAGGTTCGGGTTGAGAGTCTGGCGAATAAGGTCTACTGTGTGCATCAGCTGGCTCAATCCCTCCAGAGCGTAGTATTCGCACTGGAGCGGAATAATCAATCCATCCGACGCAGTGAGGGCGTTCACTGTCAACAAACCGAGCGAAGGTGGGGTATCTATGATAATCCATCTGTATCGGTCACGAACTCCCTGTAGGAGTGTTCGCAGAATCGTCTCCCGAGCAATGCGTGTGGCTAATAGTAAGTCCACTCCAGCGAGATCGATACTGGCAGGGATAATATCCAAGTTCGGACGCACATCCTGCAGGAGTGCCTGTTCCAACCCGATTTTCTCTTGGGATTCGACCGCTGATTGAAGCAGACTAAAAAGGTCGTGTTCATAGTCATTCGGGCTGAGTCCGAACCCGCTGGTAGCATTCGCTTGGGGATCTGCATCGACCAGGAGAGTGCGCTCTCCAAGTGAAGCCAGCCCCGCCGACAGATTGACCGCCGTGGTGGTTTTGCCAACCCCACCCTTCTGGTTCACAACCGCCAATATCCAACCGCTTGCAGGCACAAATGGGAGTTTCGTGAGAGATGAGCCGATTCCTGCCATTAGCGACGCAGTCCCAACCGAGCGAGGCAAAGTTTCATCAGAGTTGCTTCATCGGCACTGGGATTTTCGTTCAGCACTGCCTGAAGGGTGGTTTGAGCGTCGCGTTTCGTGTAGCCCAACTGAACCAGACCTTCTACAAGCCCATCGATGTCGATTTCATTTGAACGGCTCATCGCAACGAGGCGGTCAACTTGACGCTCGAAAGCAAACTCGGCTACTTTATCCGCCAACTCCAGCACAAGCCGCTCTGCTAACTTTGCCCCGACGCCGGGAAGGCTCTTCAGATAGCGTGAGTCTCGGCGTCCGATGGCGCGTGCTAATGCTTCAGGTTCAGATGCGCTCATCAGATTGAGGGCTAACTTCGGTCCAACACCATTCACTTTGATAAGCAAATCAAATAACTGTCTTTGAGCAGACTCGCTGAAGCCATAGAGTTGGATGCCTTCCTCTTCTGAAAAGAGGGTGCGAATGTAGATCAGAACAGGCTCGCCCAAGGGCGGGAGAGTCTGTCGAACGGAGGACGGCACACGCACTTCGTAGCCCACACCGTTTACATCGACAACGATGCGGTCGCCCTCTTCTGCGATGAGAGTCCCTTGCAAGCGAGAAATCACAGCAGAATTCTACCTTCTGCTCAGAAGTCGAACTGAGCTTGGGGCTTTTCTGAGGACAGGGGTTCCACGAGGCTGGGGTCGTCGTTCATCACGGAACTCACTCGTGGACTGACAGGATAGGCAATCATGCCTTCTGGGGGGGTTGGTGTGAGCAGAGCTAACAGGTCGGGCACAGAGGTTTCAGGGTCTATCCACGCCGAGTAGGCTTCAGGAGGCAGGATAACCGCCATCCGGTCATGGAAGGGGTGTATCAGTTCGTTGGCATCAGTGGTGATAATGGTGCAGGTGAGGAGTTCAGTTCCATCGACACCTTGCCAGTGTTCCCACAATCCTGCCAGTCCCATCGGTCGATGGTCTTGATAGCGCACAAAGTAGGGCTGTTTGGTGCGCCCTTCCTTCTTCCACTCAAAAAACCCGTTCACAGGCACGATGCATCGTCGATAACGGAGTGCGTTCCGAAAGGCAGGTTTCTCAGCAACAGTCTCCGAACGGGCGTTTATCATTCGGTTGCCGATGCTCGGGTCGCTCGCCCAAGCAGGTACCAACCCCCACTGAAAATGTGTCCACTCGCGCTGGTGGGTATCGCGGTTGTACTTGAGGGCTAAAATCGGCTGTCCGGGCGCAACATTATAGCGTGGTGCAACCGCGAACGGCAGGGGACATTGAAAATGGCGTGCCAGAGTCTCGCTGTCGGCATAAAGAGCGAATCGTCCACACATCTTTAGCCTCCCATACGCTCGCCCAGTTCAGGGTGATAGCCATTCAGAAAAGCAGGGATTGCCATGCGCGCTCGGCTTTCAGGTTGGAGTTCGAGCAGGCGCAGGATGCCCGTTCCACACGCCACATCGATGCCTTCGCGTGAGCAAGCGACGAGTGTGCCCGGCTCTGCCGAGTGGTTTACCTCCAAGGGCTGGGTGCGCCAGATTTTTAGTAGTTTTCCGCGCCAAGTTGTATAGGCGCCAGGCTTGGGCGAGAAGGCGCGCACGCGGTTATGACAGCGCGGGGCAGGCTCTTCCCAACGGATGCGCATATCTTCCTTCGTGAGCAGTTTGGTGAAGGTCGCTTCCGAGTGGTTCTGGGGGGTACGCTGAAGCGTGCCTGCTTGGAGCTGGTTTAGCCCTTCAATCAGCAAGTCTGCTCCTGCATAGGCTAATTTTTGCTCCAGCGTGCCTGCATCATCGTCGGGTTCAATCGGCACGGTTCGCTGGAGGTAGATATCGCCCGCATCCATTTCGGCAACCATCTCCATCAGGGTGACGCCCGTTTCGCTCTCCCCCTCCAGCAGAGCCGTTTGGATAGGGGATGCGCCCCGATACTTGGGCAGGAGTGAACCGTGCAGGTTCCAGTTGCCCAGCGGTGCGATTTCCAAAAGTGCTTGGGGCAGAATCTTGCCGTAGGAGGCGAGTATAATCAACTCAGGCGCAAGTTGGCGCACTTGCTCAATAAACTGTGGGTCGCGGGCGCGTTCGGGCGTCAGCACGGGTAGGTCGAGTGCCTCCGCATGCTCATGCACGGGGGTTTTCAGAGTGCGCCAACCCCTGCCTGCAGGTTTTGGAGGTTGGCTAACGACCGCCAGAATCGGGTAGCCCTCTCTGTGCAAACGCTCAAAAGCGGGTACAGCAAATTCGCCTGAGCCAAAGAACAGAATGCGCGGATGTTCGTGCTGATTCAGAGTTCCTCCTCCTCGTCCGAATCGGGCATCTGCCAGTGGAGTGTCTCGGGGATAGCACGGTCAATAAAGAGCACGCCGTCCAAGTGGTCTACTTCGTGGAGTACGACACGGGCAGGCATACCCTCCAGTTGTAAGCGTATCGGCTTGCCGTGTCGGTTCAGCCCCCTGAGCGTGATATATTTCGGGCGTTTCACATCGCCATACAGTCCAGGTAGGCTCAGGCAGCCTTCCAAGCCCATATTTTCCCCGCTTCGCTCCAGTATCTGGGGGTTGATGATGACGCGCAGAGGATGATTTTCAGGCTCTATCACGATGATTCGGAGTGAGACGCCCACCTGAGGCGCAGCAAGACCGATGCCCTTCGCCTTGCGCATCGCCTGCACCATGTAGTCAATCAATTCGTGAATATCGGGCGACATTCGGGGCACGGGACGTGCCTTCTTACGCAAGACAGCGTCAGGATATTTCACAATCCCGTCGTCGGTGCGCTCAAAGAGCGGGACGAAATCATCCGGAACGATTATATCGCCAATCTTCATCGCAGGAATTGTACCTGAGCAGGGGGAGAAGGTATACTAATCCCCGCAGGTGGAAGCACGATGAACTGGAACGCACGCGCCTTGAGACAGGCATTCTTGAACTTTTTCCAGCAAAAGGGTCACCTACTCTTGCCGTCTGATAGCCTTGTGCCCAAAGACCCGTCCTTGCTGTTCACCAGTGCAGGGATGGTGCAGTTCAAGCCCTACTTTCTGGGCGTGGCGCAACCGCCCGCACCGCGCGTCACCACCGTTCAAAAATGCTTGCGCACGACCGACATCGATTCAGTCGGTGACCTGTCGCACCTAACCTTCTTTGAAATGCTGGGCAACTTCAGCTTCGGCGACTATTTCAAGCGTGAAGCAATCCTTTGGGCGTGGGAGTTCCTTACTGAACACCTCAAAGTCGATACCGATCGACTCCAGTTCACCGTGTTTCAGGATGATGACGAGGCGTTCAACATCTGGCATCGTGAGGTCGGCATCGAGGAGAAGCGCATCTGGCGACTGGGCGAGAAGACCAACTTCTGGCCCGCCAACGCCATCACTGAGGGTCCGAACGGCCCCTGCGGTCCCTGCTCTGAGATTTTCTATGACACCCACATCGACACGGGTTGCACCAACCCTGAGTGCGGACCCGCGTGCGATTGTGGACGCTGGTTAGAGATTTGGAACCTTGTCTTTATGCAATACGAGCGTTCGGAAGAGAGCGGCAAGCCCAAGCTCACACCGTTGCCCAAGCAAAACATCGATACAGGGATGGGCTTAGAGCGCACCGCTGCCGTGCTGATGGGCTTCAGCAGTCCCTATGAGACCGATGTGTTCGTGCCGATTGTGCGCGCGATTGAGGCGCTGGCAGGAGTGAAATTGGGTGAGGGCGAGCCAAAAGACACTGCCATCCGTCTGATTGCAGACCACATCCGCTGTGCCACCTTCACGATAGCCGACGGGGTGATTCCCCAGAATGAGGGGCGTGGCTATGTGCTGAGGCGCATCATTCGGCGGGCGGTTCTGCGTGGTCAGCGTGTGCTCGGCTTCGAAAAGCCGTTTATGGCAGACTTAGTGCCCGCCGTGATTGAGGCACTTGGCGACCACTATCACGAAATCGTCCAGCGCAAGGACTACATCACCACGACCCTGCGCTACGAAGAGGAGCGATTCCGCCAGACGGTGCAGTCGGGCTTGGCGCGCCTTGAGGAGATGCTTGCCAGCCAAGAGGTACAAGCGTCGCGCGTGCTATCGGGCGAGCGTGCCTTCACCTTGTACGATACTTACGGCTTCCCGCTGGAGCTAACTCAAGAGGTCGCCCATGAGCGTGGGATTGAGGTCGATATCGAAGGCTTTAAGCGCGCCTTAGAGGAACAGCGTCAGCGTGCGCGTGAGGCGAGTGGAATTTCCGAGAAACTGTTCGTACAGACGGGCACTGCGCTGGCGGAGCTGGCTCAGCAAGCGTCCCCCACCGAGTTCGTGGGCTATAGCCGATTGGAGGAGCAGGGTCAGGTGGTTGGGTTGGTTCATCAGGGGAACCTCATACCCGTCGCGCACGAGGGTCAACAGATCGAGGTCGTGCTGAACTGTACCCCCTTCTATGCCGAGTCGGGTGGTCAGGTGGGCGATACTGGCGTCATCGAGTGGGACGGTGGGCGCGCTGAGGTATTAGATACTCAGAAGGCGAACGACTACTACTTCCACCATGTGCACATTTTGGAGGGCGAGCTGAGCTTAGGTCAGCAGGTCTATGCCAAAGTGTCTGCCAGCCGACGCTTGGACATTATGCGCAACCACACGGCGACCCACCTGCTCCACGCCGCGCTTCGGCAGGTGCTGGGCACGCATGTAGCGCAGGCAGGCTCGCTCGTTGCGCCCGACCGACTGCGCTTCGACTTCACACATCCACGCTCCGTGACCCCTGAAGAGCTGGAGCAGATAGAATCGCTCGTCAACGAAAAGATTCTGGAAGAAAACGAAGTGCGCATCTACAACGATGTGCCGATTGAAGAGGCGCGCCAGCGCGGAGCGATGATGTTGTTTGGCGAGAAATATGGAGCGCGTGTGCGTATGGTGGAGATTCCCGGCTTCTCGCTGGAACTCTGTGGGGGCACTCACCTGAACAACACAGTGGAAGCGGGACTGTTCAAGATTGTTCATGAATCAAGCGTTTCGGCAGGCGTGCGTCGTGTGGAGGCGCTCACGGGGCATGGGCTGTACCGATGGCTCCGCGAGCGCGAGCGTGCCCTGCACGAGGTGGCGGAACGCCTGCAGGCGCCTGTACCCGAACTTCCACGCGCTGTGGAACGGCTTTCGCGTCAGGTGCGCGAACTCCAGCACGAGTTAGATCGGGTCAAGCAAAGCCAAGTTGCTCAAGCAGCAGGCGAGATGACGCCTGTGGAAGTGGCGGGTGTGCCTGTCGTGGCGCATGCGCTTGCGAGTGCTGACCCGAAAGCGTTAGGTGCACTTGCCGACCGTCTGATTCAGAAGGGAGCAGGTGTTGTTGCGCTCGGTGCAGGCTCGGACGGCAAAGTGGTGTTGGTGGTCAAAGTGGCGCCAGAGTGGGTTCAGAAAGGCGTTCATGCAGGCAATCTGGTGCGCGAGATTGCTCAGCGAGTGGGTGGTTCGGGGGGTGGCAAGCCCGACTTCGCCCAAGCGGGAGGGAAGCATCCTGAAAAACTGCCCGAAGCCATCCGAGCCGTACCCGAACTGGTGCGGGGGATGATAACGAGCTAATCACACATCCCTACTCTTCACTTGTCAGGTAGGCATGAGGTAATCCTGCTACAAGTCAGGATACTTCTTTGAGCTGTAGTCCTAAGGGTATTATTTGATACTCAGAGAGAAGGAACCCCCTCCTATTGAATTGGATTTGAGATGCAGCTCTCTTTACACTTTCATCAATTCTTCTGGCTATCAAGATGGGCTGTACTACCTCTCTGTCTCCATCTGCCAGTCTTTCAGCAACCCACTGTGCATATCCTATCAATTGGGACAGATGGCGCTCGTCAGCGTCATCTCGCTTTAGTTCGACTACGGAATATCTATACCTTAGTGGATATTCTTCATGTATATCTATAGAATGATAGCACAGAATGTCTATGCTCTTTTTCGAGATATGATAGGGTACTTCATTGGCAAGCCACTCTATATTTTGCTTGTTTCCAAAGAGGCGTTGTATATCTTTAGAGTCACTACTTCTGATGTGATTTATTGTTAGTACTCTTAATGCATCTTCTGAGAGATTGCTACCCTGATAGATTTGATTCACTATCTCATCAGTGATTTGCTCTAAGTGCACGCCGCGTATAGGAGAATATGGTACTATCTGGTCGTCGGTTTCATGAAAACCATCGTTGAACTTAACAATAAGCTCGACCAGTTTCTGAGCTGCTTCTGGAGGTACAGGGCACATCCCACGCGCACCGTGTGCTTTTCTGTAGAACCATGTCCAAAAGATGGATTCATAATCTTTTTTAGAAAATAGATAATCCTCAGGAACGGGTTTTTTGAAATAGTACATTTTCTTTATGAAAAATCGTATGGGATATTTCTCATCTATCGAGCCGAATCGCGTGCAATCATAGAAAGGGTCACTGTTGATTTCAAATATCCCATGAAAACCAGCTCCTGTTTGATATAGAAAGACGAGATCTCCTGCTCTTGTACACAACACATCGGCAATCATTTTGAAGTATGGCAACTTCTTGTTGCTCAGATTCGATTGTGTGAGTTCAGAGATTGTGTTGGGAATGTTTTCAATACCCAGACCCCAAAGTCCATGAAGAATGACATCTCGTAAGGTGGTTTCATTCACCACGAGAATATGACCCCTTCTGAATCTTCTGCTTGCGACACTATATGGCATGTTTCCCTTCGGCACAGAGGCGAATCGGCACTTGTCGGCAGCTTCATCTTCACGAGTGCCACATGCATGTAATTTTACCACACTCCACATGAGGAGTGTGAGGTATAGGTAGCGTCTTGGGGTTAATAACCATACGGCTTCCACCTTTCCAAAGTGGGTATCCTATAGCGAAGCAGGCAAGGGATGGCACAGGTTCTAACACGAATACGGCTGAACGGATTCAAGACCTTCGCCCAGCGCACCGAGATTGCCTTGACAGGACCGCTGAGCGCGGTGGTCGGTCCGAACGGGTGTGGCAAGAGCAACCTTATCGACGCCATTTTGTGGGCACTGGGTGAGGTAAGCGTGCGCACCCTGCGTGCCTCCACCCCTACCGAAGTGCTGTTCAACGGCTCCAGTACCCATAAGCCGATGGGATTGGCAGAGGTCTCGCTCTGGTTCAACAACGAGACGCGTTGGCTCCCGCTCGATGTGGACGAGGTGCAGATTGTGCGCCGACTGTACCGCTCTGGCGAGTGGGAGTGCTGGATTAATAAAACCCCTGCCCGTCTGAAAGATGTAGCAGACCTTTTTGCAGGCACAGGGCTGGGGCGCGGGGGCTACGCTATCGTCGGACAGGGCGAGATCGAAGCGTTCCTGAACGCCAATCCCGAAGAGCGACGCAAATGGCTGGAAGAGGTCGCAGGGGTGAGCCTGTACCGCAATCGCCGACGCGACGCCCTGCGCGACTTAGAAGCCACACGCCACCACCTCCAGCGCGTCGAGGATGTCCTGCGCGAGTTAGACCGCCAGCGTGAACCTTTGCGTGAACAAGCCGAGCGTGCCCTCGTCTACCGAGAACTGCAGAGCCAACTGGATCAGCTGGAACGCCAACGCATCGCCTACGAGTGGCTCCTAACCCACCAAAATCTGAGCACACTCAGCACCGAGCGCGAGAGCCTGCGCCAACAGGTCATCCAGATTGAACTGACAATCGGCGACTACGAGCGACAGTCTGACCAGTACGGCACTCAAATCGGCAACCTCGAAGCGGAGATGGACACCCTGCGCTCGGTTCTGCAGTCGCTCTTAAGCGGTGAGGAGCGCATCACAGGGCAACTCTCGGCACTGAACGAACGGGAGCGCACCCTGCACGAGCTGAGCAGTGCCCTTTCTGATGAGCAGGTGAACCTTGTTGAGCGCGAGAACGCCCTTCGTGCCACCCTGAGCGAGTTAGAGACCGCCTATCAAGAGGCGAACTCTGAAGCCGAGAGCCTTCTGCCCCAAATCCAACACCAACAGCAGGAAGTCGAGGCGCTCGCTCGCCAACGCACCGAGCTGAATCGACAGTATCAATCTGCTCTTCGGCTTCAGGCAGAGCGTGCCCAGAACCGCCAGCGATTGGAGACACTTGCCGAACAAGAGGCAGACCTGCAGAGCCAAATCCAGAAGGTTCAAAGCGAGTTTGTGAACGCCCAAAATGCCTATGTAGAGGCGGTTCGTGCTGAGGAAGAGGCACGCCGTGCCTATGAGTTGGCTGAGGGAGGCACAGGCGAGAGCGAACGCCAACACCAGCAGAGCCTGCGTATTCTTCAGGAGGCGGTTCGGCACCATGAGACGCTCAAGGCGCGCGTGAACGCTTTGGAGACGAGCCTGCTTTCGGGTGAAGGAGCCAGCCCGCCAGTGCGTGCGCTATTGCAAGCCGTGAGCCGAGGCGAACTGCAAGGTGAGTTCGTCCCAGTTGGTGCAGTGCTCAAGGTACCAGAACATCTCCAGAAGGCGATTAGCGCAGCACTCGGTGGTGCGCTAAACGACCTGATTACCCCCACTGAACAAGATGCCAGCGCAGGAATCGAGTGGCTCAAGCGCACTCAATCGGGTCGGCTCACTTTCTTGCCGTTGGATTTACTGAAGTCGAGAGATGCCCTCACCCTCCCCAACTCTCCCGAAGCTTCGGGAGAGGGAGGGAGTCCGACTCCCCTCTCCCACAGCACGAGAGAGGGGCTGGGGGTGAGGGCTAACACATCAGGCATCATCGGTATTGCCAGCGAGCTGGTAGAGGTGGAGGCGCGCTATCTACCAGTCGTACAGCACCTGTTGGGGCGGGTGCTGGTCGTAGAAACGCTCCAACATGCCACGCAGCTCCTGCGCAACCTGCGTCGCACAGGTCAGCCCATCCCCTATAGCCGACTGGTCACCTTGGAGGGCGAAGTAGTGCAGGTGTCGGGCGCCATCACGGGAGGTGCGCTCAAGAACGAGCGCAGTAGCCTGCTGAAACTGCGTGCTGAACTCGACAAGGCGCGTCAGGAGGTTCAACAGGCTCAGCAAGCTGTCGAATCGGCTGAGCGGTCACTAAAGCAAGCCGAGCAGGATTACCATGCCCAACGCCAAGCACTAGAGTCGGCACGCCAACGATTGCAGGAGGCGACGCAAGCACAGATTCACGCTGAAAACGAACGACGCCTTCGCGAGCGCGAACAGCACCAACTCCAAAACCAACTTCGTCAACTCCAGTCGGAGCGTGAACGGCTCGCCCAGACCCTGCAAGAAGCGATTCCTGACCCAGAACCTATCCAATCGGGGCTGAGCGCAACCGAATCGGCGCATCAGTCCGCCCTTCAACGGCTCACCGAACTGAAAAGCCTGTATGACCAGCGACGGCGCGACAGTCAGAGCCTGCGCGCACGCATCCAACAGGAGCGCGCCCAACTGGAGCAGGTTCTCAATCGCCAATGCGCCTTGCAGGAGCGCACACGCGCCATCGAAACAGAGTATGCCCAGATTGCCCAGCAACGCCAGCAACTCCAATTGGAGCTGGAGCAGACCCAAGCACGCGCAGAGACCACTCGCCAGCACCTGGAAACCCTGCGTACCCAACGCCAAAGCCTTCTGGAACAGAGTTTCGCGATTACCGACCGTATTCGCACCTTGCGAGCGGAACTCCAAGCGGTTGTGGAGCGCGAGCGTACCGTCGAACTGCAACTCGCTCGGATGGAGGTACGGCTCGCCGATTTGCAGGAGTCGTGGGCGCGTATCTCCCCAGACGAACCGTTGCCTGAGCCTTCGGAACCTTTACCCGAGCGCCCTCCTGTCGCCCGCTCTGAGATTGAGAAACTGCGCCGTGCCCTAAACGAGATGGGCGAAGTGAACTTAGGTGCCACGGAGGAGTACGCTCGCCTAACCGAGCGTTATGAGTCGCTCCAACGCCAGCGGAATGACCTCCTTGCGACCTACCAACAGTTAGAGCAGAACCTGCGCGAGATCGACCAGCGTGCCCGTGAACAGTTCTTGGAGACCTATCAGGCAGTGCGCAGGGCGTTCCAAGAGCGATTTGCGCGCCTGTTCGAGGGAGGCTCGGCTGACCTGTTGCTGACCGACGAGCGCGACCCCCTCTCGGCAGGGGTGATTGTGGAGGCGCAACCGCGCGGTAAGCGACGCCAGCGGTTGGAACTGCTTTCGGGGGGCGAGCGTGCCCTGACCGCACTGGCTTTGCTGTTCGCTTTCTCCGATGTGCGCCCGACTCCCATCCTGATACTGGACGAAGTGGACGCCGCGTTGGATGGGAGAAATGTACAACGATTCGCCGACCACCTCAAAGAGATGGCTCAGCACTCGCAAATCCTCATCGTCACGCACAACCCGATTACCAGCGCAGTGGCAGACGAGTGGCTTGGAATCTCCATGACAGGTGGAGTCACGCGCGTGGTGCCCTATGTGCCCAGCCTGAACGGCAAGGACGAGAACGGCTCAGACCTTTCACGGGCAGTGGTGGTGGCAGAGAGTGGAGAAAGTCGAGTTGGCAGCTAAAGCCCCAGAGGGGGTATCCGAAGAACCCTTTCGTGGCTTGGGCAACCTGCCCATTAGCCAAAACCGTAGTATAGGCATAATGATAGGTTCAGGGGCAGTTGGCAGAGAACCTTTTGCCAAACCAAAACCCTGCTTGGAACCCCGAACCGAGTGTGAAAAGTCTACTCCCCTCTTCCAGCAGAAGAGGGGCTAAGGTAAGGGCGACCCTCCCGCTTGCTACAAGTTCGCCAACTGTTCGAACATCCGTGCGTAGATGCGTACGAGCGTTTTCATGCTCTCGATGGCGATTTTCTCATCGGGTTCGTGGGCGTTGCCGTCGCCTTCTAGCCCAGCCCCGATTGCCACCAAGTTCGGCATCACGCGTGCGTAGGTGCCACCGCCCATCGTGGTCGGCTGGCTCTCGTAATCGCCCGTCTCCTCACGATAGACCCTCAGGATCGCCTGCAGAAACGGCGTATCGGGCGGGATATACAGCGGGGGGGTGTGGCGCACATTGCTCAGGCGGAAACCCGTTCGCTCCAGCACAGGTTGAAGACGCTCTTGGAGTGCCTCCAGAGTCCAAGTCACGGGGTAGCGGATATTGAACACGCACAGTACGCGCCGACCATCGTAGTCGAACACACCGAGATTGCTCGTGAGTGCGCCTGAAGGTTCATCGCTATGGGCGATCCCTAAAGCCGAGCCATCCAGCGCTTCTGACCATGCCAACACCGTATCGAGCCACTGCTCATTATCGGGCAGGTTCAGGGGTTGGATTGCTTTGAGCAAACGCGTGACGGCGTTTACGCCACCTTCGGGATGGCTTCCGTGCGACGCCTTGCCTCGTGCGATAGCTTTCCATCCTGCTGGATCGGCTTGCCACTCCACGCCCTCTACTTCGTGGGGTGGCTTGAGTGCGATGTTGAGGGTCGCCTCTGCCAAGTCGGGCACCATATTGTGCCGTTCGCCTCCGTGCGCGCGCACGACTCGGGTCCCCTCACTCGGTGCGACCTCTTTCTCAATGAACAGGTTCGCAATCCCCTTCTCGCCATAGATGAAGGGGAAGCCTGCGTCAGGGCTGACACCCCACACGGGTCGCTCTGGCTCGTGTGCCAAGTAGTGTTGCATACACTGCCACTGGCTCTCCTCATCACAGCCGATAATCAGGCGCACGCGTCGCTTGAGGGGCACCCCGAGCTCCTTGAGGGCACGAATTGCGTAAATACTGGCGAGGGTTGCGCCTTTGTTATCGGTTGCGCCTCGTGCGTAGATATAACCGTCCTCAATCACTGCACCGAACGGGGGTTTTGTCCAGTAGTTGCCCGGAGGCACGACATCGATGTGGCTCAGCGAGGCGACCATCTCCTCACCCTGCCCAACTTCCATATCGCACGCGTAGCCTTCGAAGTCGCGGGGGCGTAGGTCGTACTTTTGTCCGAGTTCCAGTGTCACATCCAACGCTTGGCGCACGCCCTTGCCAAACGGCGCGTTCGGCTCAGCAGTGGCATCATCACGCACGCTGGGTGCTTGCAGGAGTCGCTGAAAGTCGGCAATCATCTGCTCCGTATGGTCTTCTATCCACTGAATGAGTTGCTCGCGGTTCATGGGAAGAGGGTTCGCTATCGAACCCGAAAATTCCTACAGGAAGTCCCTCTTGAACCAAGGCATGCGTTTTTGACGCACTCGACCCCCAAATTGGGTCAGTTTCGGTAAAAATAGCAGCCCCAATTCGGTCATTTTGGTATATAATAGGAAGTGGCGGAGCCGAAGAAAGGGGAAGGAGGTACTCTCCAACGGAGGGCTGATGCTCTCTGAACCACCTTTCCCCCCGAATTGGACACTTTTTGGGGCAAATTCGCCCAAATTGCCCCGTAAAGCTGTCCGGTTTTCGCCCCTTTTTGAGTCTTTAAGGGTGGTACGCCCTGTAGGGGTATCACGGGAAGGAAGGTGACTCAGATGCAATACGCGGAAAGGGCGCAGTATAGCGAACAGGCGGAGCATCAGTTCTTCTCCGCACTGCGTGAGCGGATCGAGCGGATGGTACGGTACTATGTCCATTCGGGAGACGATGATGTCGAGGACCTGACCCAAGAGTGTCTCCTGCGGGTCTTCAATAACTTGGAAAGCCTGCGCGATTTAGAGCGCATCGACCCGTGGCTTCGAACTGTCGTTCGGAATACCGTGTTCACCTGGTATCGCGAACGCAAGCGTGAAGAGGCAGTCTGTTCCTATGGGCTGGATGAGGTGGCAGAAGCCTCGTGCTACACCATCCCAGAGGATGATTTGCTTTTATATTTTGTTGTTCAGGAAGCGATGCAGACGCTGTCGGATGCTGACCAGCAGATGTTTGAGTTGCGCTATGGGGCAGGTATGAGCTACCGCGAAATCGCTCAGCAGATGGGGCTGAACGAAGACGCAGTACGCAAGCGAATCACCCGCGCACTCAGCCGTCTGCGTGCCCACCCCATCATCCAATCGATTATCGCAGAAGGTGGTTAAGTATGAACTGCAGGCAAGCCAGAACCCTCATCGAGTCCTACATTGTAGGTGACTTGAACGCTGAGCTTGCCGACCAACTGGAACAGCATCTGAAGCAGTGTGAGGAGTGCCGTCGGCACTACGAAGAGCAGAAACGCCTTGTGGCACTCCTCAAACGCGTGTTCGGGTTGAAGCGTCAGTTCGTCTAAGCGGCGCGCAGTTCCCGATTGGCTAAGCTAATTTGGCGAATGGTGCGGAACTCATCTTCCGAGATTTCGCTGAAGAGTTTAACCAGGTCAGGGTCAAACTGCGTGCCTGCACAGCGAATAATCTCGTCACGCGCCTGAGCGAAGCTGAGCGCTTTACGATAGGGTCGGTCAGATGTCATTGCGTCCAGTGTGTCGGCGATGGCGAACAGACGCGCCCCCAAGGGAGTCTGTTCGCCTGACAACCCATAGGGGTAGCCTTTGCCATCCCAACGCTCGTGGTGGTGCAACACAATCGGCGCTGCGTTGCGGAGCATATCGATCTTCATGCACATCCGATAGCCAATCACGGGGTGTTGTTTCATAATCTCCCACTCTTCTGGGGTGAGCGGACCGGGCTTATACAAAATACTGTCGGGCACGCCGATTTTACCGATGTCGTGGAGGAGTGCGCCCTTTTCGATGTCGGCTAACTCATCGTCCGAAAGTTTCAGTCGCCGAGCCATCGCCATCGTGTACGCGGCGACGCGCTCGGAGTGCCCTTCCGTTTCGGTGTCGCGTGTGTCCAGCGCCGCAAGCAGAGCATCTAAGGTCGCCTTCAGCGAGCGTTCCTTTTCGTATTGGGCTTGTTTGTTTCGGCTGGTCTCGAGCGAATGGCGCATCAGATTGCGCTCGATGAGAATCGAAATCTCCTGAATGTTGTAGGGTTTGGTGATGAAGTCGGTGGCGCCCTGTTTGAGCGCTTCGCGTGCCATCTCGATGTTGCCGTAGCCCGTAATCAGAATCACAGGGACATCGGGCGCTTTCTCACGGATTTGGCGGAGGAGGTCAAAGCCGTTCATGCCGGGCATAAAAATATCGCTTAGCACGATGTCGTAGTTGCCATTTTGGAGTTGATAGAGCGCATCGAAGCCGTTGCCCACCGCCGTGACATCGTAGCCTTCGTCTTCTAACACAAAACGAAGGGTTTCACGCACCAGGTCGTCATCGTCCACGATGAGCACCTTGCGTGTTTCGGTCTTAGGTTTAGTCTCCACAATCACGGGTTCAAAAAGTTGATATACATTCATCCCTGTAGCCTCCAAGCCCATCCATGCGCAATAGGATTATTGGCTACATGGGGGTTGCTTTTGAGATAGAATTTGAAAAACTGGTATTGGTGCGGGGTTATCCGCACTGTCCTCTGTGGCGCAGGGCGTGGTCGACCAGCACCAAAGCGACCATCGCTTCGACCATCGGCACGGCGCGGGGGAGTACGCACGGGTCGTGGCGCCCCTTCGCTTGGAGGGTCGCTGATTGACCCTGTTCGTCTACCGTCTCTTGGGGCTTGAAAATCGTGGCGGTGGGTTTGAAGGCGACACGAATATCGATCGGTTCGCCGTTGCTGATACCGCCCTGCACCCCCCCTGAATGGTTTGTTCGAGTGCGGATACGCCCCGACTCATCGATGTAGAAGGCGTCGTTATGCTCGCTCCCGCGCATCAACACGCCCCGAAAACCCGAACCAATCTCAAAGCCTTTGCTGGCGGGCAGGCTCATCACCGCCTTTGCCAAGTCCGCCTCCAGTTTATCGAACACGGGACTGCCCCATCCAACTGGTACATTCCGTGCGATACAGCGTATCACTCCGCCCACCGAGTCGCCCTGTTTGCGAATCGCTTCGATGTGCTCGATCATTTTCTGTGCCATATCGGGGTCGGGACAGCGGACGGGGTTGCTCTCGACCTGTTCCAGCGTCACGGTGTCGGGGTCGATTTCGGCGCGCAGGGTGTGGATTTGCTCGACCCACGCCAGCACCTCGACATTCCAGAGGGTACGCAGGACTTTTTTGGCGAGTGCGCCCCCAGCCACGCGCCCGATGGTCTCGCGTGCGCTACTGCGTCCGCCCCCTTGCCAGTTGCGGATACCGTATTTTGCTTGATAGGTGTAGTCGGCGTGGGAGGGGCGGTAGAGGTGTTTGAAACTCTCGTAGGCTTGGGGGCGGGCATCCTCGTTCCAGACCATCATCAGGATTGGTGTGCCGAGCGTCTGCCCCTCAAACACGCCCGACAAGATATGCACCGTATCGCTCTCCTTGCGCTGGGTGACCAGTTTGCTCTGTCCAGGGCGTCGTCGGTCGAGCTCATATTGAATCTCTTTGGGTGTGATGGGGATACGGGGCGGACAGCCATCCACCACGACCCCCACTGCGCCCCCGTGCGACTCGCCCCAAGTGGTGATTCGGAACAGATGCCCAAAGGTGTTCACTGTAGGATTGTACCCTATAGTCTTTCCTATCCGCTGTCGCTTGAACCCCCTATTCAACCCGCGAGTCAGTGAAAAACCCCAAATTCTCAGGGAAATTGCCCCCTACCCCTTGACATCGGCGTTTGCTATCGGGTATACATATAGTCGTTATGGCACTCGCAAAGGGCGGGTGCTATAATTATGAAGGATTGTAAACCATCTTCCAAGTGAGAAGGAGGTGTGTTGGAGATGCTTAAGCCCATCGGCGATAGAGTTGTAGTGAGGCCAAAAACAGCAGAAGAGATGACACGGAGCGGGATTATTTTGCCAGATACAGCGAAGGAGCGACCGCAAGAGGGCGAGGTAATGGCGGTCGGAACGGGACGCACGATGGACGATGGACGCGTCGTGCCCCTCGAAGTCAAAGTCGGAGATAAAGTGCTGTTCTCTAAGTATGGTGGTACCGAAATCAAAATAGGTGGTGAAGAGTATATCATTCTCAGGGAAGACGATATTCTGGCAGTGCTGGAAAACTAAGGAGGGGTGATCGATGGCGGGCAAGGAGATACTGTATACCGAGAGCGCACGGCAGGCATTAGAGCGAGGAGTGGACGCAATCGCCAGCGCCGTGAAAGTGACGCTGGGACCTCGCGGAAGAAATGTAGTCCTTCAAAAGAAGTTCGGTTCCCCCACGGTGATTAACGATGGTGTGACCATCGCAAAAGAGATCGAATTAGAAGACCGTTTTGAAAACATGGGCGCACAGTTGGTGCGTGAGGTTGCCTCCAAGACCAACGATGTGGCAGGCGACGGTACGACCACCGCAACCGTGCTCGCCCAAGCCATCTTCAAGGAAGGTTTGAAAGCGGTTGCGTCGGGTGCAAACCCGATGCTGGTCAAGCGCGGTATCGATAAGGCAGTCTCGGTCGCTGTCGAGTACATCCGCAAGACCGCTACCCCGATTGAGGGACGCCAAGCAGTGGAGCAGGTCGCCACTATCTCTGCCAACGACGCCACCATCGGCAAGGTGGTCGCCGACGCTATCGATAAAGTCACCAAAGATGGCGTGATTACCGTCGAGGAGTCGAAGGGCACCGAGACCACTTTGGAAGTGGTGGAAGGGATGCGCTTCGACCGCGGCTACATCTCGCCCTACTTCATCACCGACCCTGAGCGCATGGAGGCGGTGCTGGAGAACCCCTACATCCTACTCTATGAGAAGAAGATTAGCGCAATACAAGACCTTCTGCCGATTCTGGAGCAGGTTCTGCGTGCGGGACGACCGCTCGTGATTATCGCCGAGGACTTGGAAGGCGAAGCGCTCGCCACCCTCGTGGTAAATAAACTGCGCGGAACTATCAACTGCGTGGCGGTGAAGGCGCCCGGCTTCGGCGAGCGACGCAAAGCGATGATGGAAGATATCGCCATCCTCACGGGTGGAACTTTCATCACCGAGGACCTCGGCATCAAGCTGGAGAATGTACGCCTTGACCAGCTCGGCTCGGCTGAGAAGGTCATCGTGGAGAAGGAACACACCACGATTGTGGGTGGTGCGGGCAAACCTGAAGCGATTCAGGGGCGCATCGCACAAATTCGCAAGCAGATTGAGACCACCGAGTCGGACTACGACCGCGAGAAACTGCAGGAGCGTCTGGCGAAGCTTGCGGGCGGTGTGGCGGTCATCAAAGTCGGCGCTGCGACCGAGACCGAACTGAAAGAGAAGAAGGCGCGCTTTGAGGACGCCATCAACGCTACCAAAGCCGCCATCGAAGAGGGGATTGTGCCCGGCGGTGGTGTGACGCTGGTGAACGCCATCAAGGCGCTCGATGCAGTGCAAGCGGAGGGCGATGAGAAAATCGGCGTGCATATCATCCGCCGCGCTCTTGAAGAGCCTCTGCGCCAGATTGCGAACAACGCAGGGCTTGAAGGCTCGGTGATTGTGGAAAAGGTCAAGGAACTACCCAGTGGACACGGTTTCAACGCTGCGACGGGCGAATTCGTGGAGATGATTCCTGCGGGGATTGTAGACCCTGCGAAAGTCACACGAACCGCCTTAGAGAACGCAGCCTCTATCGCCTCGATGCTCCTCACGACCGAAGCGCTCGTCGCAGAGGTTCCTGAAGAGGAGAAGAACGGGGCGCGTAAGACTTCACCATCCCCCTACTGACACACAGACCACTCACCCCCCAATAGCCGGGGCTGAATAAGCCCCGGCATTTTTTTCAGCCCTGTACCCCTTAATACGCACAAGAGCGCAAAAGAGTTTCAAGATTTTGGGGATTGATGCCTATCGCCCGTGTTTCCTCATTGCCCACTGTTTTCACCACTCCCTACTCCCCACTGCCCTTAACTCCGCTTGAAACGGCGTTCCAGCTCGCTCCAGCTCAGAGTAAGCGTGATAGGGCGACCGTGTGGGCATAGATAGGGGTTCTCGGTTCGGGCGAGGTCTTGGATGAGCTTCTCCATCTCAGGCAACTGGAGTGGGTCGCCCGCCTTGACCGCCATTTTGCACGCGCTCGTAATCCATATCTGCTCGCGCGCTACAGGCAACCGCTTCACCACCGCCAAATCGATGAGTTCGTCGATGATGTCGCGCAACACTTGAACAGCGTGCTTGCCCACCAGCGCACTGGGCACGGCGCGCACCAGGAACGAGTCCTGACCGAACGGCTCCAGATGAAACCCGATAGCGTTCAGTTCGGGCAGGCGTTCCTGAAGCAGGAGCGCATCGCGTCGGGTCAGGCTAATCGGCTCAGGCTCCAGCAGGGGTTGCGAGGGCACGGGGGTTCCACTCCGCTCCCGATAGAACTGTTCGTAGAGCACGCGCTCGTGCGCCACATGCTGGTCGATAATCACCAGCCCCTGCCGAGTGGAGGCGATGATGTAGGTGTTCTGCACCTGCCCCAAGATTTTCAGGTCGTCCAGCAGATGTGCGAACGGCAGATGCGCGGTCTGCACGGGTTCGGTTTCGGGCAGTAGTTCTGGCAAGGGTAGGTCTGCTGAGATGGGCACGCGCTCCACTTCGGGCGACTCAGACGAAGATGGCTCGAAAGGGCTTGGCGTAGGGATTCCCTCCGAAGGGAAAAGCGGTTCGGCAGAAGATGGCTCGGTCGGTTCGGCTAAACCTGCGCGCTGGAGGAGTATCTGGTGCAGGGTTTCGGTATCGGGCGGGCGCGCGGACGGCAGAATCACACGCGCTGAGGATTCGGACGGCGACGGTTCGGGAGTGGGGCGTGCCTCGAAAGGTATCGGACGCACTGAATGTTCAGGACGCATTGCAGGCGGTATCATCCCGTGTTCCAGCAAGGCGTGGCGCACCGCTCGCTCCACCGCCTCAAAAACGACCTGCTCCCGCTGGAAGCGCACCTCTATCTTCGCAGGGTGGACATTCACATCCACCAGGCGCGGGTCGAGCGCAATCATCAGCACGCAGGCAGGGTAGCGTTTTTCGGGAGTGAGTGATTGATATGCCGAGTCTAATCCTGCAGTGAGCGTCTTGTTGCGCACGGGGCGCAGGTTCACATAGAAATACTGGTGCTGGCGCGAAGGGCGGGTCAGGTGGGGTGGGCTAATCAGTCCCGAAACATGCACTCCTTGATGCTCATAGTCTACTTGCACCATTCCACTCACGAGTTCCCTGCCCCAGATCGCAGCGACGGCTGAGAGCAGGTCGCCCGTGCCTGGCGTGAAGAGCAGTTCCTGACGCTCGTGGACAAGGCGGAACGAAACCATCGGATAGGCGAAAGCATAGCGCGTGACGGTCTCTACGATGTGCCCCAGCTCGGTGGGTACGGTTTTGAGGAACTTCAGGCGCGCGGGCACATTATAGAACAGCTCACGCACGGTGATGGTGGTGCCAATCGGTGCGCCCGCCTCTTCCACCGAAAGCACCTCGCCCCCCTCGACGAGAATGCGCGTGCCAGTGGGTTCCTCGTAGGCGCGAGTCAGGATTTCCATCTTGCTCACGGAGGCGATGCTGGGCAGTGCCTCGCCACGAAAGCCAAGCGTCTGTATCTGGTTCAGGTCGGCATCGGACTGGATTTTGGAGGTGGCGTGGCGTTGGAGCGCCATCAGGGCGTCCTCGCGGGTCATGCCAATCCCATCGTCGCGCACGCGGATGAGTTTGCGCCCCCCCATCGCCACTTCCACCTCGATGCGGTTCGCCCCTGCGTCAAGGGCGTTCTCGATGAGTTCCTTGAGGGCGGAGGCAGGACGCTCGACCACCTCGCCGGCTGCGATTCGGTTCACTAACTGTTCATCTAATGGGCGTATCGAGCGTCGTTCTGGGCGGGCACGCATACTGCAATTCTACCTAAAATGGTGTATAATAGGAGAAGGGCGAGCTACGCCTGAAAGGAGACACAATGACGATGGGTACACGACGATGGTTTTGGTCGCTAATCGTGATGGTGAGCTTGGCGTTCACCGCATCGGCGCAGAGAACACACAACGAGCAAGATGACGCAGGAGACCTGCCTGAGACCGCCCAAGCCACGGGGACAGGTGCGCTGGACGCAATCCAAGGCACACTGGGCAGTAGCGATGTGGATATGTACGCGATTTATATTTCTGACCCCGCCCAGTTTGTCGCCACGACGGTTGGAGGCGCAACCTTCGATACCCAGCTGTGGTTGTTCGATTCGAACGGGAAGGGTGTCCTGCACAACGACGACGCAGTCGGTACGACTGTTTCCCAATCGCGCATCGATAACTCGACGGGTGCGCTCTCGAACCTGCCTGCAGGTGTCTACTACCTCGCCATTAGCCGATACAATCGCGACCCGCTGGGTTGCGATGACGGGCTGATATGGGCAAACACACCCTTCCGTGCTGTTCGTACACCTGATGGACCCGAAGCTGCTTCGCGTGTTGCCAGCTGGACAGGCACTACGACGGGAGGCGTGAGCTATACAATCTCCCTTACAGGTGCTGAAGGTGCTGGGCCAGGTGACCCCGAAGACTGCCCTGCGCCTGAGCCTTGGGATGAGCAGTTCAACGGCGGTGGCGATGCGGACGATTTGCCAGTGACCGCGCAACTCGTCTATCTGTCCGACCGTCAAGCCTGTCAAGATGCTGTGACCCGCATTCGCGGGCGTTTCGATGGCACGAATGATGTGGATATGTATGTCATCTGCATCACCGACCCTGCTACATTCAGTGCTTCGACCGTTGGTGGAAGCTCGCTTGACACGCAGCTCTGGCTGTTCCGCTGTAATGGCAAGGGAGTGGTGCATAACGACGATAATCCCGACGCGACATCGGGGCTACAATCTACGATTGACAACCGCACAGGTTGTATACAGCGTGGGGGAATCTACCTGCTGGCGATTAGCCTCTACAACCGCGACCCTG